>Ga0247610_10000024_pt1 | contig 239229 bp, 197 predicted proteins | sample 174DNAGHGhighgp2_FD_193483 | JGI IMG/M metagenome (GOLD analysis project Ga0247610, IMG submission 193483) | Sheep rumen microbial communities from Palmerston North, Manawatu-Wanganui, New Zealand - 1742 DNA GHGhigh gp2 | ecosystem: Host-associated > Mammals > Digestive system > Stomach >...
TTCTCCAAATATTCCTTGAAAAGCGCCACGGGCTTGCACTTTGAAGAAACCATTTGCCACAAGTCGTAGGGATGCGCCAAAATGTCCTCCAGCGTCCAGACGGGAAACGACAAATCATGGTAGAAACGGAGGGCTTCGCGGAATGAAAGACCGGACATTGTGTATTTGACAGCCCTACGAGACAGGTCAGCGTCCCCTTCCTTCAGGCGAAGGAGGGACGACCCGCTCACAATCATCTTCAAATCAGGAAACAACTCGTAGATTTCCTTGATTTCGCGACTCCAATCCGTAGTGCCTGGCTTATATTTGTGAATCTCGTCTATCGCCAATAGTTCTCCGCCTTGGATTACGAATTCCTCAGCCAGCTCCACCAACGTGCGAGTTGAAAAGTCAACGGTGTCGGCTGAACAGTACAGCACCCTGCGGTCACCGGGCTGATAGTTCAGTTTCAGGTATTGTTTTATAAGCGTGGATTTTCCCACCCCTTTTGCTCCTATAATAGTGACAAGCTGAGAGTTCCAATGGATTTCGCCCATTTTTTCGCGGACGATACCCGTACTGGTATTGGCCAACAGCCTGTCGCTTTTTCTGAATAGTGTGTCCATATACTTTAATTATCACGGTGCAAAAATAAGAAAAATTGTTGCGCACAGGCAACACTTTTCAAAAAAAATGTCGTTTGCGCGCAACAGTTATGCCGTAACTTCTATCGCGGATTGCAATAGGGCTTTGATATAAACGCTATCCGTGTCCTAACCTGCTGACATGAATTAATGTCTTTTTTCTCCATAAACTATGCACATAATAACGCTTTCCGTTCACATCTATATCATAGTCCACGTATATTTTAACAGGTTTGTATGGTATATGGCATTCCGCGAAAATTTCGTAGGAATGCCCGTTTTTCCAAGTGTTACTCACCATATTCAAGTTTCGCAAGTATGTCTCAGACTGTTTGAGGAAATTTGTCTTTGAACGGAGGAGATTCCGCCAGTTCCTATCGTCACTGGCGGAATGGTGCGCCACATTCAAAGAAAAAGGGGGAAGAAGATGGTGCGCACCATTCCGCCGCGAACGCAGTGAGCGAGCGGAATCTCCAACGGAAAATCACGAAAACACGCCAACAGCCCCAACGAAAAAGAGCTTGCGAAACTTAAATTATCATAACACACCTGCGCACTATCGGAATTTTTTATATCCTTGCACCTGCGTATTATCGGAATTAAAAATGTAACTATGTGATATTCAGAAGAAAAACTTCAGAATGAATTCAAGGTTACGGTTTGCACATTTTCTCAATCAATTCACCGTGCTGAGGGTACAGTTTCAGCAACTCCTCCTTCTTGGCCAGCTCGAAGTTGTCGAAACGGAAGGCCGGACCGACAGCGCACCCGACAAGACAAAAACCGCGCTTGGACGGTATTTCAGCAGCGAACCACTGTTCCGGATAGATGATCACCTGCATCTCATTTTGGTGTGAAAGTTGATGGACGACCAGTGTCCCGTCTGGGTCGATAACATAAATGTTCAAGGGCTCGCCCGCGTGGAAATACCAGATTTCCACCATATTGTGAAGACGGTGGAACGCCGACATGTCATTGGCGGTCAGCATGTAGTAGATGGTGGAGACCGCTTTGTCGCCTGTTTCGTCGTTACCGAACAGTTGTCGGTAATAGCCGCCTTCGGGATGTGGCTCAAGGCCAAGTTTCTGAATATATTCTGAAGCGTTCATATTCATTAGGGATTCGTACAACATATCTTATAATACCGCTTTCTTATCACCGCTAACCGCACTATCCAAATCACAAAGAAGACATTGGAAAGAATCTTGTAGAGCGTGGGCATCGTGACGAACCAAGAGACGATCCAAAGGACAAGGTCGATATCGAACAGGATGTTCCAGAGTCGCTCGCGGTCGTGGAACGTGCAGAGAACCTCGCCGTTTTGCGGTATCTCCACCTGTGCGGTGGATGACAGTGACAGGTCAATGCTCTTGCCACTTTTGCCCAAACGCAGCGGACCGCCGAACTGCACTTTAAGGCTGTAAGTTCCGGGCGGCGCTTCAATACGCAGGTCGTGATCCCTCATCATCCCGGCGAAAAACCCGTTGATGAAGACGGCGTGCGGCAACTTCGGCTCGTACCAGTGGCGGATATGGCGGACGGTCAGCATTATCCCTCAATCTCCTCCAGCGCCCCCGTTTCCGAATCGATGATGAACCCGCGTACCGCGATGTCCTTTGGTACGAGCGGGTGGGTCTCGTAGCCTTTCTGTTCTACGAAGGTTTTATTATATTGGATAATTTGGTCGATCATTGTCTCTTTAATTTCGGGTGGCAAAGGTAAAAAAATGTTGCGCACGGAACTCCCACCCCCTCACTCGCTGTAGTTGTGGTCCACCACGACCACCACTTGCATCTCCGGCACCAAGGGTTGGATTTCAGCGGTGAGCTGCGCAATGAGGGCGGCGTCATCGTGGACGGAGATGTCGGGCACCACATCGACGGAGAGCATCTTGTCGCGCTCCGAATAGTAGAAGCCGTGTACCTGGACAATCTCTTGGTGGGCGGACAGCGTCTGTATCACCTGCGTCTGCAACTCGGCCATCCGGTTCTCGCCGGTGGCGATGGCATAAACCCCGACGGTCATGATGATGCCGTGCCGCATGAACATCTGCGTGGAAATCTTGCGCGTGAGCCCATGGATGTCGTGCGCCGACATCGTGTCATAGACGCTGACGTGCAGCGAGCCGATCTTCACGTCGGGACCGTAGTTGTGGAGGATGAGGTCATACACCCCGTGTACGCCCTCGAACTCGCCGACCTCCTGCTTGATCTGGGAAGTAAGCTCCGCCGGGATGCTGGTGCCCAGCAGCTCGTTGACGGGCGAGGCGAGCATCTCGATACCGGCCTTGATGATGACTAACGAAATGAGCGCGCCGAGGTAGCCGTCGATGGAGACGTTCCACAGCAGCATAATGCCTGCCGACACAAGCGTGGCCAAGGTGATGATGGCATCGAACAGCGCGTCGGAGCCTGAGGCAATCAGCGCGTCGCTCTTCAGTTGCGTGCCCTTGCGTTTCACGAACAGCCCCAGCACGATCTTCACCGCGATGGCCACCACGATGACCACGAGCGTCACTGTCGTGTAGCTCGGCTCCGTGGGGTGGAAGATCTTCTTCACCGACTCGATGAGCGAAGTGATACCCGCCGAGAGCACGATGACGGCGATGATGATAGCGCTGAAATACTCGATGCGCCCGAAGCCGAAGGGATGTTTGCGGTCGGCGGGACGCTGCGAGAGCTTCGTGCCCACGATGGTGATGACGCTCGACAGCGCGTCGCTGAGGTTGTTGACGGCGTCCATCACGATGGCCACACTGCTGGCCACGATGCCGACGCCGGCCTTGAAAGCCGCCAGAAGCACATTGGCGGCGATGCCAATCAAACTGGTGCGAATAATCTGTGTACTACGATCGGGTTGTTTGCTCATTTGGAATTTGATTTTGCTTAAAGACTCAAAATGCGTTTTTTACTTGAATTTGTCCAATGTGAAAAATTTCCGCGCCAATCCGTGTGATACGCGGAAAGACTTAAATTACATCCATTCAAAATTCTCTTTCCCTGCGCCCACCTCGAAATGGCATTTGGCGATGCCGAGGTCGAGTTTGGCATAGCCGATGAGGGAGAACTTCGCCTTGGCCTCCACACGGTTGCCATCGTGCAAGGCAAACACGAACTTCTGCTGGTTCACGGCCGTGGGTGCCAACAACGCGGCCTCCGCGCCACGCCCGAACCACTCGGGGAAAGGCTTCCCGTGATCGGCGATGCGGCGGTCTTCTGTTACGTCAGCGATGGTCCGTTTCTGCGGGTGCTGCACCCCTTGGTTGGCACCATAGCCGAGCGACACCACGCAGACGAGCGTCTCGCCGTCGTCCACCTTGTACTGGTCGGGCTGTTTGCGGAAGGAGAGCCCCACCCAGCAGGTGTTCAGCCCGAGCGTTTGCGCCAACAGGATCACCTTCTCGCCGTAGTAGCCGAGTTTCATATCATCGCCTTTTTTGCAGATCATGGCGATGTAGTTGCGCACGCCGCGGAACTTGCCATACTTGGCCATCCCGCCGGCAAAAGCGTTCGGCTCCTCTGTCACTAACTGTATGTGCAGTCCGCCCTCGCGGTTGCAATCGTCGATGAGGGTCTGCAATTGTTGGACTTTCTCCGCCTCAATGGGCTTTTCAATGTATTGCCGCACGCTGTGGCGGGCTTTGATTGCTTCTAACTCGTTCATACACTTTGAATTTCGTTTCTAATTTTTCATGTTTTCACCTTTCAATTTATGCCAAATACCTTTGGCGGAGCAGTTGAATATCCTCGCGTGAAAGGCAGAGTATTTCACGCAAATAGTCCATCATACCGCCAAACTCACGGTCTATAAGGTGCAATGTGGAAATGAAGTTTGCCGTGGACACACCCATAAACGCTTGTATAACAGACATCTCCGCCTCACCACCACCACGGGCCACCACCTCATCATTCAACCGTTTCACGATAGGTTTATACGCCTCATTGCTTTTCTCAAAATCTTCAATAATCGCGTCGCGTTCCACCCCCAAAGCGAACATCAGGTACGCCGCTCCCCAACCCGTACGGTCTTTGCCCTGCGCACAATGCCAAAGAATCCCACCGTCTTCGGGTGCTTCGATGATAAGGCGAAGGAATGCGGCGTACTGCAATTGTGAAAATTCACTACGGATAAGGGAGGGATACATGTTCGCCGCCATCATCTGGACTTCAGGATAAAACGAATAGTTGACAATATGCCGGTCCAGTTCGAGAAATGCCTCTTCTGGAATAGGTTTGCCCGTCGTTTGTTCCGCCCGAACATCAATGGTCGGCAAGGAATGGTACTGAGCGCCTTCTATCTCCCTATCGGGCACGGCTTCCGACTCACCAATGGAACGGAAATCAAAGATCCGGCAGAGGTTGTACTCGCTTTTGAGACGCGCCACATCAGCATCTGTTGCGTCATGCAAATGGGCGGTACGCAACAACCGGTGCGGGCGTATTGACTTGCCGCCTGCGCCGATCATGCCACCTAAATCCCGCGCATTGTCTATTTTGTCAAAAAGCACTTTCACTTTTCAAAAACCTCATCTATTAACCTCACAAACTCCTTATAGGCAAAGGTGTCGCCCAGTTCGCTCAGCGACGCTGCCAGGCCACGGTAGTGCCACTCGTGCAACTCTTTGTCTGTAACATGGAATATTTTCCACAGTTCATCGCCTTTAACCTGATAATCGCGCCAAATGGCCCGCATATTGCTCAATTTGTCGCCCAGCGCCACTATTTTGGCATCGTGTGGTGCGGCAGCCAGACGGTCAATCGCCTCTTGTTTGCGGTCGCGCCAGCTCTCCGCTTCGCTCAATCCTTCAACGAACCTGTCGCTCTCCGCATGCACGAGATTCGCCACTCGGTCGCCGAATTCCGCACATATCTGCTCCACCGTCACATCAGTATCTTCGATGGTGTCATGCAGTACTGCGGCGGCCAGCAATTCCTGGTCGGGCGTGATGGTGGCCACCACCTCAACTGCCTCCATTGGGTGCACGATATACGGGAAACCTTTGCCGCGCCGTTCGGTGTTGTGGTGCGCCTTAACCGCGAAAACTATTGCCCGGTCAAGCAAGTCCGTGTTCATAAATTTGTTTGCCATTTGTGTCTTGTTTATCTTATAAAGCGATTTAAATTACTGATCTATGCTTTTTTACTTTTGATAATTTATTCTTTTGCAACCCAAAGCAAAAAATCTCTAATACACCGTCCCTTCCAGCATGGCGCGGAACTCGGGCATGGGGCGATGTGTGTCACGTTCCACTATGAGTGTCTTCAGACCAGCATAAATACGAACGGTTTTCTCTATCTCGCCAAGATCCGCGTCTGGTCCGAAATACTCGGGCGCAAAGGCGTCCCAAAAGCGTCTGGCCGTCGCATTGGACATGTGAAACACATCCCGTGTCCAAGACTCTTCGTTGAGGTAGCAACAAAGATAGACCATGCCGATATCGAACATTGGATAGCCGTAGCAAAAATCTCCCAGATCAATGAAATAGGGGGTGCGCACGCCGTCTTTCTCGACAAAGATCCCATTGCTGAACTGCAAATCGCCGTGGATGGCAGTGTCAGTATCCGGCGCAGCGGCGATGAAGTCGTGAATTTTCTGTTTCTGCTCATCGGTAAAGAAAGGGTTGTCAGCCAGCATCTTGTACAAGCGGTCCTTCACATTCTCAAACTGTGTGGTATCCAGATGGATGGCGTGCAGTTTCTTACTCAGCTGCGCAAACTCCCGGGCATACTCTTCGGTACACTCGGGATGGTCGCCACAGGCGCGCGAATAGGATTTCTTGCCCTCAAGACGGCGGAAACGAATACCCAACGCCTTGCCGTCGGTCACCAAATCGCCGGGCTCGGGCGTGGGAATTCCCAATGCATACACTTTCTGCGCCATCTCCAGTTCCACTTGGGCGGCGTCAAAGTTGTGGAAATACAACTTGAGCATGACATTCTTATCCGTCTTGTGGTCGTAACTGGCGCCATTGGCCCCTTCGCCCGTACGCACATAGTCGTTGAGGTCGATTTTAATGGGCTTCATTATTCTTTTGCATCAAAGGTAAATTCATCGCTTGGTTATATGTCATTTCGGCCAGCAACTCGTTTTGCGGGCTTTCGCCGTTGAGGGCGTTGAAGAGGCGGGTAAGACCGATTTTGCCTCCGCCGGTGGCGAGGATGCGGACGATACAGACATTCTGTATGCCGACAGACGAGGAGACGATGTCCAAATCGGTACTGCCAAGTTGGTGGCGTGCGAGACCATAGGCATCCTCCGTATATTGCTGGCGCAGACGGTCCACATCGCCGAGCGTCTTGCAACCGAGCGCAATAAAAACGCGCAGGTAGCCAGTCAACGGCACCTCCTGAATCTCCGCCTGGTTGATGGCGGCAATGCGCCGGTTGAGAATATCGAACGGGCCGACCTCCAGATAACTGCGGAAGGTGTCGCCGTCCAACTGCACATCATCTAGTTTACCGTTCTGGACAAGTTGCTGCACACGCCGGCGATAGTCAGTTATCTCCGTGCGAATGCGGCTGAACTCGTCGTCCACCATCTCCAGCATGCCTGCCAGACGGTTTATCTGACGGGTATAGACATGCGGTATCTCCACGCCTGTCTTGTAACCGATGTCATGGTCAAGGGACGCCCACGCATGCTGCAAAGTGGTACGCAGCTGCAATTCGAAGCGTGTTTCGTTCAACTGCGGCCAATTGGGCTCATCAACCAGTGTCTTGGGCAGGCGGCAGATGTAGTGCACCGAATTGTAACCGAAGCTGTCCGTATTGTGCAAACGGCGCTTATCCACGGAGTTCTCCCAATCGATGTCGAAAACCTGTTCCGCCATGGCGGCGATACGGTCCACATCATCTGTGTAAAGGGTGATAATGCGCGACCCTAGGATGTCCGTTATATCACTGATGGAATGATATTTGTAACCTTTGAGTTCCAGTTTGCCGGCAAGACTCTCGCGTGTCTTAATGCGCGTGTTGACAGCCGTCACCATCAGTCCGTTGCTGTCCAGGATGTCCTGTAGCGTGATTTGCACGATGCGTTCCAACCGCCGGAAAAGCGGCAACTGCTGATCGTACTCCTCTAAAATCATTTCAGTATGGGGATCCATAGTTATTGAATTTCAAAAAGACTGATAAAACCGGTCATCATAAAGACCTGACGAATGTCGGTGTTGATGTTGCGGACAATGACTCTGCTGCCGTTCTTCGCAGCATCCTTGCGGATGCCGAGGAAGATGCGAAGGCCCGACGAAGAGATATACTCGAGTTCGCTACAGTCAAGGATAATCTCTTTGTCCATGGCTTCGAGCAAGGGTTTCACATCCTCAGCGGTCTGCACGGAAGCGGCCGTGTCAAGTCTTCCGGAGAAACTGGCAATGAGTTGGTTGTTGTTTTCTTGAATATGCGTTGTCATAACTTTATTATTTTCAGAATATATGCGTCTTTGTTAAAGTTTCTTTATCAGCGTCAAGATGTTTTTGCCCTCTTCGCGACTATAATGGATCTCATCCATGAGTTGACGGACGAGATGAATGCCCAAACCACCTATTTTCCGGTTTTCCACTGACGAGGTGATGTCTGCCTCCGCCTGACTCGTCGGATCAAAGGGAATGCCGCCGTCGGTGACCGTAAAGATGAGCGTCGGGTGTTGGGGATCAGGCATTTCATTCCTTGCGAATTCCACAAACACCTGGCCGTTTTTGTTCGGATAGGCATACAGCATGACATTACTCACCACCTCCTCCAAAGCCAAGTTCACCGGCATGCTCAGTTCGTTCGGAATATCCAATCCGCCAATCCATTCGGCAAGAGTAGGTATCTGTTTTATGTCGTTGCGCATAACAATTGCCGGTGTCTGGTAACGGATAGCAAGCATGGTCAAGTCATCGCTCTGCTGGGCGCCATCGACAAACACTTCCACATTGTTCTGCATGCCGTCAATGATTTCCCGAGGACGGGTGTCGGTCATGGCAGACAGACTCTGCAGCATACGCTGTTCGCCATACTGCTCGTAACTGGCGTTCTCCGCCTCGGTCAGTCCATCCGTATAGAGAAACAACAGGTCGTTACACGCCATCTGTGCCGTCTGCATCGTGTACTCAAAATCCGATTCAACGCCCAATGGCAGGTTTGCGACAACCTCAACCATCTGCCACTGCCCATTGGTCATGAGCACCGGAGCATTGTGACCGGCATTGCAGTAGTCGAGCCGGCCCGTCTTGCAATCCAACACACCAAGGAAAAGCGTGAGGAACATATTCTCCGAATTCTGCTCGGTAAGCGCTTTGTTCATCTCGCTAACTATGGCCGCCGGATTCTCCTCATGCGCCGTGACATTGCGGAACAGCGAATGCGTCATCGCCATCACCAAAGCGGCGGGTACGCCCTTGCCGCTCACATCGCCGATACAGAAAAAGAGTTTGTCATGCCGCACAAAGAAATCGTACAGGTCGCCACCCACCTCTTTCGCTGGATCAACCATTCCATAAACATTGAGTTCCGGACGATCGCTGAACGGCGGAAACGCCTTCGGCAACATGGCCATCTGCATCGTGCTGGCAATATGCAACTCGCCTTCCATACGCTGGTTTTTTTCTATGGAAAGAATAAGACGCTTGTTACTGCGTCCGATATACCAAACCATAAATATGAGCAATGCCAGACCAAGTGCCATCAACAACCCGACAATCATCCCGACACGATTGAGGTCGGCAAAGATAACATCCTCCGGAATGACTATCGATATCTTCCATCCCGTCTTGTCAATATCCTCATTGTAAACCTGATAACTGCGGCCTGGAACCGTGTCCTCACCGGAAACAATATCCAATCCTTTGCCTGAACGGATGGAATAATAACTGTCCTTATAGATCTGCAAATACTCCGACATGCGTTGGAGGTAATCCAGTGACACATCCACGCAGGCCACCGCCACCACTTCTCCCTGTCCGTTGCGGATAGGGTATGTGCAACTGACCACCATCGTGCGGGCCCCATATTCGTCCATATACGGTTCACTCCACTTGCAACCGTTAAAAGTCAGCCCGTTGTGGAACCACTCCGTCTGGAAATAGTCATGGTCCGCCCCGCCAATCTGACGCGTGTATATGCTGCCGTCCGGCTGGCGACTGCTGCACATCTCATACCAACGCCCCTTTTCCGGAAAGAGGTCAGGTTTGCAGGCCACGCCGGCACTACTCACATTCCCGATCGTTTGCAACAGCATCCGTGTGGCAGCGGCTATGGAGTCCGGATTGTCGATGTGCTGCTCCGCTTCAGCGGCCAGCATTTTCGCTGCCGCCTCCATCTCCACCATCACCACATTTATTTCCAATTCCGCACGGCGCAGTTCACTCTGTGCCCGCTGCTCCGCCTCAGCACGAATACCCGCACGGCTGTAAAAATACTGAATGCAAGAGATGGCTTCCAGCACTATCGCCGCCACCAAAATAATCAATAATCCGGAATATGATTTTCTGTTGGCCTTCATTGACTCTATTCTATGTTCTATCTATTAAAAACAATTCAAAAAACATTTTTTTTAACTGCAAAGATAAAAAAAGCAATGATATAAACATTAATCTGACTTGAGAATTATTGATTGAGATTCCGCCGTTCTCTTTGTTCACGGCGTAATGGTGTAATCGCTGAAAGGATACTCTTGGAAACGCTTATTATTTCAATTCTCTCACCGGAAATTCAAAATAGGTGTCCGGATAAGGTTCATCCTTTAGTGTGAAGTGCCACCATTCGCTGTCGAGGGGCTTAAAACCGTGGCGCAGCATGGCCTCACGCAGAATCTGGCGGTTGTGGAACTGCTCCTCGGTGATAGTCCGGCCAGCGGGGGAAGGTTTCCCGTTAAATATTCCAGTTTCCGGGTTGCCACCGAAGTCGGGATGGCTCTCCTCACCGAACCAGTCGAACGTGCCGCCCATATCGAGCTCCTTTTCAGTGGTCATGTCGAAAAGCGTAAGATCCACCGTGGAACCGCGCGTGTGGCCGCTCTTCGCCATGATATACTCCAACTCGAACAGCCGACTCTTATCCACTTCGGGATAGAAATACTGCCGCATCATCGTATCGGGGATGTCGGCGGCCCAGCGCACGAAATGGTCAACGGCCATCTGCGGACGGTAAGCGTCGTAAATCTTCAGCCGATAGCCCAAGCGCATCACGTCGTCGCTGACAGCTTTCAGACTGTCGGCGGCACGCTTCGTCATCAGGGCAGTGGGCTGCTCATATCCGTCAATTCGCTGACCCACAAAGTTATATGTGCTATAATAACGAATCTCCAGAATAGCATCCGGCACCACATCGGTGATATTCACAAACTGACTCGCATCCAGTTCGGGTTTGTCTGTCTGAAGCGGGCGCAGTCCTTCGGTGCGCACCGTCCTCTGTTCACCAGGGATGTTAAAGGTGAGTGTGGCTCCGTCGGTCCGCACATCGAGCGTAACGGGCGCGCCCATCACGAGCGGCAGGTTCACTTTCTCGTGGCCTGCGGGGAAGCCGCAGAGCAACGGGATGTTATAGGGTTCAATATATTGGCGCAACATCGCCGCCACACTTTCATAGCCCACATCATTATTACAATCGGTAAAATCGCCCAAAACAACACCTTTGCAATGCGCAAGCACACCATTTAGTTTCATGATGTTAAATAATCGGTCGATATTATGGTAGGTTTCCTCCACTTCCTCTAAGAAAAGGATGATGTCGGTATCGCTGAATGCATCTGCTTGGGTACCCAATAGCGGAACGAAAGTGGCCAAATTGCCACCCACCAGTGTGCCCGAGGCACGCCCTGGAATGTTGAGCGGATGCGCAGACACCTCATATTGAGGCACTTGACCCTTGAGCAGGTCGCGCACGAGCGTGCAGGAGAGGTCAGCGCCGCCACGCCCCGCAATATTGCAGCCCATAACACCATGAATACCCATCACGCCGGCACTGTTTTCCATATTCAAGAGGGTGGTGATATCACTATAGCCGACAATCCATTTGGGTGATGCGGACATTTCTTGCAAGGGGAGAGTTCCTGCCAGATGCAGGGTTCCATAGCCGCCACGCATACATATAATGGCCTTGACATCAGGATTTTGGAGTGCCCAACGGAGGTCTGACAGCCGTTCATCTTCCGTTCCGGCATAGTGGGTCAAGTGCTTACGACCCACATTCGGTCCGATGACGGGTTTGAAGCCCCAACCGCGCAGCACCTTGGCCGCTTTGCGGGTGTTTTCTATGGAACTATAGTACGAAGGGGAAATGAGTGCCACTTTGTCACCTTGTTTCAGGAAGGCGGGCATTGTGCATTTGAGAGGGTCTTTCGGTCCGTTTCCTGCCTTGGCGACAGGATGCAAGATACAGATGCAGAGCATCATCAGTATAATTTGAATCCGAGAAAAATACCTATTCATACTCTTTAAAATTATTGTTTGCAAAAATAGTATTTTTCTTTTTCCGCATTTTTCAATTCTAAAAGATTTATTTTTTTAAAATTTTCAATCTTGAAAGATTTTTTGTATTTTTGCGGTGAAAAATAATATGTTCTATGGAACTGCAGAATGTAGAATATCTCTTTCAGGTGTCGCGTCGCAAAATCGATGCTGTTAAAACGGTTTTTCACCGCTCATTGTATGAGAAAATCAACTGGAACAACCGTTTGATTGGCATTAAAGGTTGCAAAGGCGTTGGCAAAACCACGATGCTGTTGCAATATATCAAGGAGTCGATTCCAGACAAATCGAAAGTCCTTTATGTGTCGTTGGACAACATCTGGTTTGAATCAAACTCGCTTGTCTCATTGGTGGAATACCACTACACGCATGGTGGCAGTCATGTCTTTTTGGACGAGATTCATTATCTTCACAATTGGCAGACAATCCTGAAGAATCTCTACGATGACTATCCAGACTTGAAAATTTGCTACACAGGGTCTTCCATGTTGAAGATGGACACTCAAGGAAAGGATTTGTCGCGTCGCCAGAGGGTGTATGAACTTCCGCGCCTTTCATTCAGGGAGTATTTGGAGATGGAAGGACTTTACAGCGGGCCGTCGTACAGTCTCCAAGAGTTGTTGGACCGGCACACGGACATTGCAGCGGATATTGTTTCACATATCAAGGTCCTGCCGGCTTTCGAAAACTATTTGCGACATGGTTGTTACCCGTTTTATCAAGAAGAGGGTGACGGATTCCTGCTGCGCCTTCAAGATGCTGTTCGCATGACTCTGGAAAATGATTTGCCACAATTGACCGACATTTCCTTTCCTACAATACAGAAAATCAAGCAGATGCTGATGATTCTCGCGGCTCGTGTCCCGCAAACTCCCAACATGTCAATGCTTTATAATCAGTTGGAGACCAATAGGGAACAAGGACTGAAAATGTTGTATCTTTTGGAACAAGCAGGACTATTAACTTTGCTAACACGAGAGACAAAAAGTTTGAAACATCTGCCAAAACCTGACAAACTGTTCTTAGGCGATTGTAACCTGATGTTTGCCCTCAGTCCGCGAGTAGATACTGGCACGTTGCGAGAAACGTTTTTCTGCCAGCAACTTCAAGTGGATAATAAATTGATCTTGCCGTCCTTCGGCGATTTCCTTGTCAATGGGGAATGGTTATTCGAGGTTGGAGGCAAAGGAAAAGATTTCAGTCAAATAAAAGATATCAAAGATAGCTTTTTGGCCGTAGATGAAATTGAAATTGGTCATCACAATCGCATCCCACTTTGGCTCTTTGGTTTTTTATACTAACAATGGTTAGTTCTCAGTTTCATTTCCACTCTCATCTCTCCCCCGCCCCATCGCCGATTTCGGCCACATAGAAATCAGCACGCAGGCCGAATCTTTCCTCGTATGCCTTGCCAAGGGTTTCGACAAATGTTTCCACCTGTTCTTCCGCAATCAGCGTGACGGTGCAGCCGCCGAAGCCGGCGCCGGTCATGCGGCTGCCGAGCACGCCGGGGAACTGCTGCGCCTGTTCGGCCAGGAAGTCCAGTTCGGGACAGGTGACCTCATAGTCATCGCGCAGGGTGGCGTGCGAGGCGTTCATCAGCTGCCCGAAACGGACCATGTCGCCGGCCTTGAGCGCGGTGACAGCCTCGCGCACGTTCTCATTCTCGCGCACCGCGTGCCGCGCCCGCTTGAGCACATCGCCAGTAAGATTGTGTGCAACCGTATCGAATTGATTCATCGTGAGTTGGCAGAGACAATCGGCTGGTCGGTACGCACGGATGATCTCCAATGCCTGCTGGCATTCGCTGCGCCGCTGGTTGTAGGCCGAATCCACCAACCCGCGTTTCTTGTTGGTGTTGGCGATGACAAACTTAAGCCCGCGCATCTCCAACGGCACGTGCTCATACTCCAATGTGTTGCAGTCCAACGCGATCGCACAATCCTTCTTCCCGAATCCCGAGGCGAACTGGTCCATGATGCCACAGTTCATCTCCACGAAGTCGTTCTCTGCGTGTTGTGCCATCTGCACAAGCTCTAACATTGAGAACGGGCTGTTGTTCAACGCGTTGAGGGCCACGGCGGTCACCATCTCGATGGAGGCCGAAGAGGAAAGCGCCGCCCCGATGGGCAAGTCTCCTCTGTAATGGAAATCATAACCCGTAACACTCCAGCCGCGGTCGCTGAACTCTTTCAGCACACCCAATGGATAATCCACCCAAGCATGCTGTCGTTCGGTCAGTTCGTCGCCTCGAAGCATGAATGTTTGGGGCTCATTGTCGGAAGAAAAGCGGCAAGAAAAACGGTCCAACCGCTCTGTCACGGTCAGATAAGTACCCATGGCAAGAGCGGCTGGAAATACTAGTCCCCCGTTGTAGTCGGTGTGATCTCCAATGAGGTTCACGCGCCCGGGAGCGAAAAACACATGCTGAAGCGGCATCCCTTCAGATTGCGAGTCTCCTTTCATTTAGTTGTATAAAAATGACTGTGTATGAGTAACTTCCAATCCCGTAGTAGAGGTGGATACCCAAATCTTCTTAACCGGATAATCATCCTCGTACATATAGTCATACTTGTTATGCGACTCAACATCAGAGATGGCCAGATGGGTGACAGAGTGTGATTCCACAACATTGTTGGCAGAATACAACGCTTCAAATCCGTTCAACGAACCGTAACCATTGCTGAATAGTCCTTTCAACGGATTGATGTAATCGTCGTACTTCCAATCATAGTTCGCAACGAGCACACCATTTCTGAGTTCTTCCATGCTGGCCAGATTCTTGCCGTCCCAAACAAGTCTGTAAACAACCGTTGCTTTCTCTGCCGAAGGTTTGATGACTTCTGCAATCTCATTGGGCAACACGAATTGAAGCGGATTGATAGCGGCCATGTCGTAATCCTTGGAAGTATAACTGTTAACTGTGATTTCCACCACATTCTTTCCGTCTTTCGTAAAGGTGTATTCAGCCACATCTTTATCGCTGGAGTAATGGGTGATCTTCATCAGATTCTTGCCATCGTATGTGAAATTGAAATCGTTAATGTCACTTCCTGAAACGCAATGCAGAGACGTCACACGCTTTTTAGAGTCGTATTGGGGAACAATAAAACCATTGACATCCCCATCACCACTTCTGAGGGTGATTTTGGTGAGCAATTTTCCTGACCATTCCCATTCCTGATAACTCGTCACAGCAGTAGTGGTGACTCCGAATATCGTACTGGATGTCACATGCTCAATTTTAGCAATTTTCTTCTTGGGAAGATACTGTCCGTCTTTTTGACAAGACATGAGCAGGGATGCGCTGATGAAAACAAAAACAACAATTTTAGCAAAATTTTTCATAACGAATATATTTAATTGATTATTAATTAATTGCTTGGAATTATCATAATTCTTTTAGAACGATAATAAATAACGGGAAAAGACGGAAAATATTATAAAAAACGAAATTTGGTGTGACTCCGGTAAACCTCCCCCGGCCGCAAAAACGCATTCGATTCCGGCCAGTGTTGGTTTGGCGAGTCGGGGAATTTTTGCGTTTCGAGGCAGACGGCGGCACGCTGTTGATAGGCCACCCCACCCTTTCCAGTGACTGTACTGTCCAGAAAGTTGCCAGTATAGACCTGCAGGCCCGGTTCGGTGGTGTAAACATCTAAGGCAATGCCCGTTACGGGACTCTCCAAGCGGGCGCACGGATGGGAATCGTCGCCTTTCGTGTTCAACACCCAGTTGTGGTCGTAGCCGCGCCCGATGCGCAGCTGTTCGAAATCGGCGGCAATGTCGCAGCCAATCGGCTTGGGCTGCCGGAAATCCATCGGTGTGCCATCCACGGAAGCCAACTCGCCCGTGGGGATGAAAGTTTCCCCAATCGGGGTGTAGCGGTCGGCATCGATGGTCAGCAGATTGTTGAGGATGTCGGTGGAGGCGTCACCGTTGAGGTTGAAGTAGCTGTGGTTGGTCATGTTGATGACCGTCGGTGCGTCCGTAACCGCCTCGTACTCAATATCCAGCGCATTGTCGTCCGTCAGCATGTAGGTGACGCGGGCGCACACATTGCCCGGGAACCCGCTGTCGCCGTCCTCACTGACCAAGCTCAGCACAAGCCGGTTGTCGCCCACTTCCTCAACATTGAAGATGCGGTACTGCCAGCCGTCGGGACCGCCATGGAGGCAGTTCTTGCCATCGTTCTGCGGCAGCTGATACGCTTTTCCGTCGATGGTTATCTGCCCGTTATTCAGCCGGTTGGCGTACCGTCCAATCGCCGCCCCGAAGTCGGAGCGATGATTTTCGGGGAGGTAATCTTCCACGTTTTCAAAACCGAGGACGACATCGCGCAGGATGCCGTTTTTGTCGGGCACGAACAATGACACGACGCGCCCGCCGAGGTTGGTGATGGTGGCTTTCACGCCTTGGCTGTTGTGTAACATCATCTGCCGTATATCGTTGTAAATCAGTTTCATTTCAAGTCAATTTTATACTACTTGCTTTCGGTCGGAATATAATCCAGCAACATTTCCTGCAGGCAATCAATGACAGTTTCACGTTGTTTATCCGTCAGATGAAAGCCCAAAAAAAACTTTTTATTCTTCCCTTTGCAATTCTTATACGTAATGCGTATGGTTGGATCTCGTGTGGGCAAAATCACATAAACCAAGGGCTCATCATAAGGGGAGACATTTACAATACTGCTCCATGGTATTTCTGTTCTCACCCCAATTATCATTCTTTGATATATGCCAACACCTGATGCTGAACAAGCAATAACTTCTTTGCCAAACAATTCCCAAACAATGCTACAAACGATAACAAAAAAAAAGTAACCAAGTGGGCCAAGAAAAATCAACGAAATTAAAAAATCCTCGAAGGTTTCCACAATGCCATCCTGAATCATCCAGATGGCCAATGGAAAGAAAAACAATGAAATCACCCCCAGAATAATAAATAGAGGAATCACCGCACCTTTATCGGATTGGTTACGCAACAGCACATTCCATCCGCCATTGTCATCCCGATCAAATTCTCTTCTGGAGAAAAACATTTTTTTACTTTTGCAAATGTATATTTTTTAACAACTATAAATTAGTTTTGATATGAAAAGGTCCATCTACAGATTAGGCGCTATCACTACCAGTTTGTTGAGTTTAACGGTTTTGTTCAAGGTTTTGCATTGGCCAGGCGGCAACATTTTGCTTCTGATTACTTGTGGAGGCCTTATCCCACTTATGTCATTTCTTGTGGCAGGACACTTAAATCGTCAGGAGAACGAGGATAGCAAAAACGACCATCCGTTTATCAACTATTAACTATTATCTATTATCTCTCCACTATTATCGCGGTTCCCCCGCCCGGAGCCAACTCCACTTTCAGCTTCCCGTCAGCGGGAACGGTTACCGTTTTCTTCTGATAGTCAACGCCTTTGCGGTGGGCGTTGGGACCATCGACGAACATCGTGACCGTGCCGGAGGTGATACCCAAGGCCTTGAGGTCGATTTCGACGGTGCGGGCATTCCAGTCGGTGATGGCGCCGATGTACCAAGTGTCGCCTTTGCGCTTGGCGGAAATGATAAACTCCCCGACTTTTCCATCTAAGATGCGGGTCTCGTCCCATACGGTGGGTACTTTGGCGATGAAATCGGTGCATTCGGGCTCCTGCATGTAGGCCGTGGGAGCATCGCAAAGCATCGCGAAGGGTGCGTCAAAGACCATGTACTCAGCCAATTGGCGGCAGCGCGTACCCTGGCTCATCGGCTCGTTCCAGCTCGGGAAATAGCACCAGTAGGCACCGTTGCGCATCGCACCCTGCGTGAAGTCCATCGGACCCGCGAGCATCCGGATAAACGGAATCGTGACCTCGTACTTGACCATATCGGTCTTGCTGTCGGCCCATTTGCACTGCTCCAGCCCGAACACGCCCTCGTAGTTGAGCACATTGGGGTAGGTGCGACTCAGTCCCGTGGGTTTGTATGCCCCATGGAAGTCGATGAAGAGGTGGTATTTGGCGGCCATGGCGGCCATCCGTTCGTAGAAGTTGACCACAATCTGGTCGTCGCGGTCCATGAAATCGACTTTGAAGCCCTTCACGCCCATCTCGGAATAGTGCTTGCAGACGCGCTCCATCTCCTTGTCCATCGCGGCGTAACCGGCCCACAGCACAATGCCAACTCCTTTACTTTCAGCGTATTTCACCAACATCGGCAGGTCTATTTCAGGCACCACTTGGAAAAGGTCGGCCTGCTTGTTCACGGCCCAGCCCTCGTCGAGAATCACATATTCGATGCCCTTCTCGGCGGCAAAGTCGATGTAGTATTTGTAGGTCTCGTTGTTGATGCCGGCCTTGAAATCCACGCCCCAGATGTTCCAGTTATTCCACCAGTCCCATGCCACTTTGCCGGGCTTAATCCATGAGATATCAGCCACTTTCGAAGGCTCCGCGAGGAGATAGACGAGGTCGTTGTCTGCCAAATCCTTATCCTCGGTGGTGATGGCGATGACGCGCCACGGAAAGTTTCTTGTGCCGGCGGTCTTGGCGATGTAGTCGTGACGCTCTTTTACCACATACTGCAGGTTATTGTGCCCGCCCTGCTCCCAGGTTTTTGGCAGCGGCGCGAAGTAGCCGATCATCGAATTGCCCTCGGTGTGCTTGAGATACATGCCGGGATAGTCGTGGAGGTCGGCTTCGGTGATGACGGCCATGCGCGACTTGTAATTTTTTCCGAAATCACCCGGGAAGTAGTCCTGTGTCACCAGCAGCGGCAGGAAGGCGAGGCGACCGTCATCCATCTCTTTGAGCGGGATTTGAGTGTAAGTATTCTCGAACGATGTGCTGTATTGTGGGGAAAAGTCGCCGTCGGTGACGGGTTTGGCATTCACGTAGGGTATTATTGCATCTGTGCCGATGAATCTGCCCGCACTCATTTCGGGATAACCGTCGGAGAAGTTGAACTCCGCGATTTCGCGCGCAATCGTGATGGAATCCTTGAAGGCGGTCTCGAAGCGATAGGCCACACCGTTGTCATAGACGCGGAACACAACGCTATAGCCCGCTTTGTACTGGAGATACAGCTCGTTATACTGCTCGTGGATGGAGTCCTTGCGGTACAGCGGGGAAGCCACCATACGGTCCACGCTCCGGCGACCGCCCTTGCGCAGGGAGCGGATGGGTTCGCGGCCCAGCACCGTGCCGCTGCCGAGCTCCATCCCGATGCTTGACGGCTTTAGGAATTCCCCGTTTTCACAGAAGACGGAATACCGGATAATCTCGCCACCAAGGTCCACTTTCAGTTTCAGTTTCTGGTTCGGGGAAAGGATGGTTTGGGTGGTCTGCGCCTGGATGGTCGCGAAACCAAGCAGCAACAGAGAGAAGAAAAAGAGGGCTGATTTTTTCATAAACATAAGGGTTTTTCGTGGCAAAAGTACGGAAAATAATCCTAACGATGATTTGTTTTCATCGTATTATGTTTTTAAAGTTACTGCAAAGATATAATTAATGAATCATCTTGCGGACTGCCGCCACTAGGGCTGGGTCTTCCATCAAGTTGAAGCAGAACAATTTCTTGCCCAGATCCTTGAACGAACCGCCGAAGGTGTACAGTTGGGTGTCATCAATCAGCAGGAAGCGGTCGTGGATGTTGGGGACCTCGTGGAGTTCCACGGGAGGGTACTGGCGGTTGTGCCGTGTGATGTCGAGTGCCAGCCTTTCGGTTATTTGCCGGGTAACAATCTCCGCCGTGACATGCTCGTTCCGTTTGGCCAGCATGAGCAGCACCGACTCGTCGATATAGTTGTCAATCAGCACAATTCTTTGTTTCGCCTGCCTGATCAAATCTGAAACGAATGCGTAAGCGTCGAATATTTGTCCGTCGAAGAAGATGCCCTGTTTGGGTGGCAGGGCTGTGCGGACGAAGAAATCAATATGTTTCTCCGCATCGTTCATTCGTTGTTCAAGTCTTTCCACTCTGTGTTGTATGGTATATCCGTGCAACAAATGGTTTTTGAACACAATATTCGCCCATTGACGGAAACGAGTCGCATTAATTGAATTCACTCTGAACCCAACAGAAATTATCATATCCAAGTTGAAATATTTCACTTCTCGAAGCACTTGTCTGTTTCCTTCTTTCTGAACTTGTGCAATTTTTGCACAGGTTGAGATTTCATCTAATTCTTTGGTCTTGAATATGTTTCCAACATGTTTCACTATGACAGTACGATCAACGCCGAACAGTATAGCCATTTGCGCCTGCGTCAGCCATACGGTATCCGCTTCCATTCGAACTTCCAACCTGATGCTCTCATCCGGCTGGTACATAATGATTTCGCTTTTTTCCACGGGTGATAAATTGATATTTGTTTTCATAATAGAATATTGTTGTTTAAAAGTCGCCGCAAAGATAAAAAATATATCTTTGCACCATAGTTCGCAGCTCAGCTCTAGCTGAGCGGAAAGCGGATAGCAAAACATATAAAAGGCGTTGCAATAGGGTTTACCACGGTTAATTGATATCCAACCCAAACAACACAACGCAGCTGACAAACGTAAACAAAAGGCAGAATGATAATAGACAACAAGCAAAGCTACGGTTCCAACCCGAACATCAAAACGGTCTGGGATTGCATTGATTATTTGACATAAAAGCATAAGAATACGAAAGATGGCCAGAATATATGATAACATCGAAACCAAGTTCACCGAAGGGCTTCAAGGTATAATCTCGAACCTTGGTGTCAAACGGGTGGATTTCTGCGTGGGATATTTCAACCTTAGAGGCTGGGACCTCGTGGTGGATCAAATCGATTCATTAAGTGGAGATTACGTTTACGAGAATGACGAACGAAAGTTCCGGACTTGTCGTCTGTTGATCGGAATGCATCGTCCAACTGAAGAATTGATTCGACAATTATATACCGAAGCGACTCGTCCCGACTCCAATTATGTTGCTCAATGCAAGTTAGAAATCGCAAGGGATTTTAAAAGGCAGCTTCAATTAGGTTTGCCGTCAAAAAAGGATGAGTTCACACTCCGTCGACTATCGTCACAACTGAAAGATGGAAAAGTATGTGTCAAGCTGTATCTCCGTGAACCACTTCATGCTAAACTTTACCTCGCTCATCGGCCGGAAGATAACTTCAACAAAATTCAAGCGATTATGGGGAGCAGTAATCTGACCTATTCTGGCTTGACCAAACAAGGCGAATTGAATGCTGAGTTTGGAGACAGCGACAGCGCTGAAAAACTATCACGTTGGTTTGATGACCGTTGGGAAGACAAGTTCTGTCTTGACATTTCACAAGAACTTGCTGATATCATTGATGACAGTTGGGCTGGAGAGAGGGAAATCCCTCCATATTATATCTACTTGAAAACGGCATACCACTTGAGTGAAGAAGCACGAACAGGAATAAAGGAGTTTGTCATTCCGCCTGAATTCAAGAAAGATCTTTTCGATTTTCAGGAAACCGCCGTCAAGATCGCGGCAAGACATTTGAACAACGACAAGCGTGGAGGAGCCATGATTGGCGATGTAGTGGGTTTGGGTAAGACAATAACCGCTTGTGCCATCGCCAAGATGTATGAAAACAGCTTTGGAAGCAATACTCTGATTATCTGTCCTGCCAATTTGCAGGATATGTGGGCAAAATACAGAAAAGATTATGACCTGAAAGCAGATATCATGTCCATGGCCAAGCCGATTGACGTGGACAATGCCCGCTATTATCGATTGATAATCGTGGACGAGAGTCATAATTTGAGGAACAACCAAGGTGTCCGCTATCGGAATATCAGAGAACTTATCCAAAAACAGGATTGTAAGGTTCTGTTGCTCACGGCTACGCCTTACAACAAGCATTTCCAGGATTTGAGCAGCCAGTTGCGTCTCTTTGTGGATGATGACATGGATTTAGGCATTCGTCCCGAGGCCTATATCCGACAGTTGGGAGGCGAACGAGGGTTTGCAGAACGACATGAGGATTTTATCCGCAGCATCAAAGCGTTTGAGCGCAGCGACTGCCCTGAAGACTGGCAAGAGTTGATGAAACTCTTTCTGGTACGACGTACACGCACGTTCATCAAGGAGAATTATGCCAAGACTGATCCAACAAATGGGCGCAAATATTTGAAATTCAAGGACGGCACCAAATCATATTTCCCAGATAGAATACCCAAAGCCATCAAGTTTAAAACCGTAACTGGAGATCAATACAGCCGACTGTATTCTGAAGAGATGATAGGCATGATGGAAAGTCTTAGACTGCCCCGATACGGTCTCACCCACTATATTGACGAAAAGAAAGCTGAAACGGCTGCTCCATTTGAGAAAAATCTGATAGAGAATCTATCACGTGCAGGTTCTCGCATGATGGGATTCTGCAAAAGCACTTTCTTCAAGCGCATCGACAGTAGCGGCTTTGCCTTTCTACTAACACTCTTCCGCCATATTCTCCGCAATACCGTTTTCATCTATGCTATCGATCATAAATTGAAATTGCCAATTGGCGATGAGAACACGTTTCCTGAAGACTATCTCGAAGATACAGATATCAACGACATTTTTCACCACGATGACGCAGAGGAAGAGCGTGTGTCTGGCAACAAGCTCATGGAATTTCCAAATAACATGGAATTCTATATGCAAAAGGCCGAAACTTATTACAGCAGCTTGGTGGGGAAGAACAATGTACAATGGATTGACTCTAAATTCTTCAAAAGAACATTAAAACAACAACTTCAGCATGATTGCGAGACGCTGATAAAGATGATTGAACTTTGTGGTGCATGGAATCCTGACTCAGATCAAAAGCTCAATGAACTTGAAACGCTTCTAAGCACCAAACATAAGGGAGAAAAAGTAATCGTTTTCACTCAATATTCGGACACGGCTAATTATATTTACAATCAATTGAAAAACCGAGGGGTGAAATCCTTGTCCAAAGCGACAGGCAATTCGCAAAACCCCACAGCCATTGTGGAAAGGTTCTCCCCTATCAGCAACAAAGCGGAGGTGTCATCCGAGGATGAGTTACGAGTGCTGGTCGCCACAGACGTGCTTAGCGAAGGGCAAAACTTGCAGGATTCCCATGTTATCGTCAACTACGACCTACCTTGGGCCATTATCCGTCTCATTCAACGCGCCGGTCGTGTCGATCGTATTGGTCAAGAGGCCGAACAAATCTATTGCTACTCTTTTTTCCCTGCTGATAAAGTGGAAGAAATCATCCAGTTACGCGCCCGCCTCAATGACCGTATCAATGAAAACGCAGGCATTGTGGGCAGTGATGAGATCTTTTTTGAAGGCAACGAACAAAACCTTCGTGACATGTACAACGAAAAAAGCGGAAGTCTGGATGAAGATGAAGAGGACACCGAGGTTGATCTCGGGTCACAAGCCTATCAGATTTGGAAAAACGCCACCGATGCAAATCCGAAACTTAAACAGATCATCCCTGCTTTAAGCAATATCGTCTATTCAACGAAAAGAGCCGCATCATCCCTCGAAGACGGTGTGATTACCTACGCCAGAACTTACAACGACTTTGATGTTCTTTCATGGTATAATTCTAAAGGGGAAATTGTCAGCCAGTCGCAACGACGCATATTGCAGGCCTTGGCATGTCCAGCTGATGAACCGCGTTTGGAGCCACAAGACAACCATTTGGAGTTAGTTCAAAAGGCCGTCAAAGGAATAAAAAACGAGAATGTGGGCGTGGGCGGCATCTTAGGCAACCGATTCAGCACAAAACGAAGAGTGTATGATTTGCTGAACCATTATTTGCAACAGCCAGATGATATTTTCAACCAAGACAAGAAGGAACCATTGAAATTCGCTATTGATCAGGTTTACAACTATCCACTATTGGACAATTCAAAATTTATCTTAGGTCGTATGATGCGCACCGGCACCTCAAACGACGACATCGTGGACACGGTCATTGAAATGTACAAGAACGGCAACCTGTGCCGCATTGACGAGGACAAGACCAAACACAAAGACCCCACCATCATCTGCTCGATGGGACTGAAAAACGAATAAAAAATTTGAGATATGACAAAAAGAGAGGCATTACAATTGTTTGAGCAAAAAAAGGTTCGAACCGTTTGGGACGACCAAGAAGAAAAGTGGTATTTCTCCATTGTGGATGTGTGCGCTGTACTTACAGAAAGTCCTAATCCCCGAAATTACTGGAAAGTATTAAAGCACAGACTTGCAAAAGAAGGAAATGAAACGGTTACAAATTGTAACCAGTTGAAATTACAAGCCGAAGATGGGAAAAAACGTTTGACGGATGTGGCTGATACCGAGCAACTTTTCCGCCTCATACAGTCCATCCCATCGCCGAAAGCCGAGCCCTTCAAGCAATGGATGGCTCAAGTGGCTCGCCAACGTATCGACCAGATGCAAGATCCTGAACTAAGTATCGACCAAGCAATCATCGATTACAAGCGACTGGGCTACAGCGATGCTTGGATCAACCAGCGCATCAAGTCAATTGAAGTGAGAAAAGAACTTACAGACGAATGGAAACGCACCGGCGTGAAGGTGGGACAGGAATATGCCTCGCTTACTGACATCATCACACGCGAATGGAGCGGTTTTACGACCAAACAGTACAAGCAATTCAAGGGATTGAAAAAAGAAAACCTGCGCGATAACATGACCAACCTCGAAATTGCCTTCAACATTCTTGCGGAAGCATCGGCCACAGAACTTTCCAAGCAACGAGACCCGCAAGGTTTCCAACAACAGGCAAAGGTTGCGAAGGATGGCGGCAGCGTGGCAAAAGTAGCACGCAAACAATTGGAAAATCAACTGGGCCATAGCGTTATCTCCCCTGCAAAAGCCAGCGACTACTTGCTCCCTGAACAAACGGATTCGATAAACAAAGATATTGAAAATGAACAGACGAACATTTAACCAATACATTTCAGAAAGCAATTTCTGCGAGCTGTTTATCAGTGAAATGGGCTGGAACAACCCGAAAGGACAAATCGATTTTGAGATTGGCATAGACGAATCGGTATTCCATTTCCGGCAGATCGCCGAGCGCAACGGCTTCCAGGTGTTCACCTGCGAGGTTCGTGATTTGCCTTCGTCGTCGTTGTGCAAGAAGCTCGACACCAAACTGCGCCGCTCCGCCAACGACTATATTTGCATCTTCCATCTGCCCGATTCACAGCACCATTTGTGGGCCGTTCCTGTGAAAAAAGTGGAGAAACGTGACATCGTGTTGGTCGAATATCTCAACGCAGAGGCTGCCGGATTCCTCTTCGAGAAAATCGAAGGTCTGTCGTTCGATTTGGACGAGCGCACCACCATCACCGACGTGGTGGAAAAGGTTCAGGCGGCCTTCATCGTCAATTCTGAAAAACTCACCAAAGACTTCTACTCAGGATTCAAGAAAGAGCACACCAACTTTGCCAAGTTCATCTCGGGTATCGACGACCATATTTCCGATAAAGACAACCGTAACAAACAATGGTACACCTCCGTGATGCTCAACCGCCTGATGTTCTGCTATTTCATCCAGAAGAAAGGCTTCCTCGACGGCGACGTGGATTATCTCCGTCACAAATTGGAACGCCATCAGGAGCAAACCGCGTCCCGCGGTTTGACAGAAATCAAGTCCCGCAGTTTGACGAAAACCGCACCCACCTTTTTCAACTCCTTCTACAAAGGCTTTCTCGTAACCTTGTTCCACGGCGGTCTGAACGCCCCGAAGCACGACCATGATTTCGAGGACGTATATGGGCGTATCCCTTATCTCAACGGAGGCATGTTTGACGTACACCAAATAGAACAAGACTACGCTGAACTCGACATTGCCGACGATGCATTCACCAGCCTGTTCAACTTCTTCGACAGATGGCACTGGCACTTAGACGACCGCATCACAGCCTCCGGACGTGATATCAACCCAGACGTGTTAGGCTACATTTTCGAACAATACATCAACGACCGCGCCCAGATGGGGGCTTACTACACCAAAGAGGACATCACCGAATACATCGGACGCAACACCATTCTGCCGTATCTGATGGATGCCGTTTTAGGAGGACACGCTTCCGAGCGTGTCACAATGTCAGAAAACATTAGCACCACCGAGTGCGTTCCTTCTCTACAGCCTCCCTGGCAATTCCTCCAGCAGAGCGGTGACCGCTACATCTTCGATGCCGTGAAGAAAGGGGCAGGATTGGAAATCCCAAAGGAGATTGCTATCGGTTTGGACACCACCCAGCCCAACCTGCTGGAACGACGCAAGCATTGGAACAACCGCACGCCCGAAAAATTCGCACTGCCCACCGAGATTTGGCGCGAAACCATTGAACGCCTACAGCGTTACGAAGGCGTGAAGGCCAAGATCGAAAACGGAGAGATACAGAACATTAACGACTTCATTACCTACAATTTGGATATCCGTTCGTTTGTGTATGATCTTTTGAACACCACGAAAGACCCGCAACTGATAAAACGGTTTTACGCCGAATTGCAGAAAATCACTATTTTGGACCCCACCTGCGGTTCAGGCGCATTCCTCTTCGCCGCGCTCAATATTCTGGAACCCCTCTACGAGGTTTGCATCACGCGGATGCAGGAGTTTCATCAGCAGGAACCCGAATTATTCGGTGTTGAGTTGGACGAAATCAAACACCAATACCGTAGCAACATCCAATATTTCATCTACAAGAGCATCATCTTGCGCAACCTTTACGGGGTGGACATCATGGTGGAGGCCACCGAAATCGCCAAGCTGCGCCTTTTCCTGAAGATGGTGGCGGTGGTGGATGTCGATAAGCGCGACAAGAACTTAGGTTTGGACCCGCTGCCCGACATTGACTTCAACATCCGTTGCGGCAACACCTTGGTGGGGTATGCCACCGAGAAAGAGTTGGATGAGGACTTGGACTATGGCGACCCCTTTGCCGCCGCCGAGCTGCGCCCGCTGATTCACGAGAAGATGGCGCAGGTTTCCGAGACCTACCAAAAATTCAGGGCTCTGCAGTTGATGCAAACCGAGGAACCCGACGCTTTCAAGCGGGTGAAAGGATGGCTGAAGGAGCACCTGACCGAGCTCAACAACCTGCTTAACCGCAAACTCTACCAAAGTACCACCAGTGAGGAGAAGATGACATTCGAGCGATGGTTCACCTCCCACCAACCTTTCCACTGGCTCGCCGAATTCTACGAAATCATCAACGGCAACGGCGGTTTTGATGTGATTATCGGGAATCCGCCGTATGTGGAGTACACCCGTAAAGAAAAAAGTACAGGAAAATCTATTCGAGATTATTATAGAATTACAGGTTATGAGACTGAACCATGTTCAAATTTATATGCTTTTGTCATAGAAAGAAGTATGTCAATTGCAAAACATATTGACAACATTGGTTTCATTGTTCCCCTTACAATTGCCTCAAATAATAATATGCGAGTTATAAGAGATTTGCTTTGTAAATCCGCCACTCCATATTTTAGCCATTTCGAGATTAGACCAGCAAAATTATTCGAAGGTGTTGAACAGAGGTTGACTATTTTCTTATTAAAGGAGATGCTATCCACGCATCCTATGTTTAGTACATCTATTATTCGCTGGAAGACGGAACAACGACATGCATTATTCAAAACCATACATTATGTTCCATCATTCAACGATGGTAGTATTTGGAGAACTTCGACTGAATTAGAAACAAGTATTTATATAAAATTCAAAAATCATTCCCCTATATCCAAATACATATCTCAAAAGAGGGACGATACATGCAAGATATGTTATCGTACAGCAGGTGTCAGATATTGGATAATGTTTTTACATGACGGTTTTAACACAGAGTCTTTAAGCAACAAGACCAATTATTTTCAAGACAGTGAAATGTCTTACTATTTTACGTCAGCACTTAATTCTAATTTATTTTGGTGGTACTATTCGCTTAATTATGATATGTTCAATCTGAAAGACTATATGATTTTTTCTTTTAGGCTTGATTACGAGAAAGACAATATTTTAGAGGCGCTTGCTAAAGAATTGGAGAAAGACTTGAATGCTAACAAGGAACTGTTAGTCGTTAATAGCAAGACAAGAGGAACGGTAGAGTCATATGTGTTCAGAAAGAAGCTTTCAAAGCCCATTATCGACGAGATAGACAAGGTATTGGCGGCGCATTACGGTTTCACGGAGGAGGAGTTGGACTTCATCATCAACTATGACATCAAGTATCGGATGGGGGATGAGTTATCGGGGGAGGAATAAGTTATATTTGACTGATTCTTTTACATACTGTGTAATAATAACATAATAGATGAAAACGAACAAGATATATAGAGCTTTATTGGATAAATCAGTGTCCAGTATGCTTGCTGCCATAGAGGTGTATAATAAGCCGAATTTCTATTATAGAGAAGACTCTTTTGCGATTCTATGTGTCAATGCATGGGAGTTGTTATTAAAAGCCGTATTGCTTAAAAAGAATCGTTACAAAATGACGTCATTATATGTAATGATTCCCAAAAAGAAAAAAGATGGCAGTAGATCAAAACACATGGAGCCAGATACAAATAGAACAGGAAATCCTAAGACAATTACAATTTATGAGGTGATTGGACGGCTTAAATCAAGTGGATTAATCCCCCAACCTTTAGAGGATAATATAGATTCAATTATTGAATTGAGAGACAATGCGATTCATTTCGCAAATTTGAAACCAATTAGCCGAACTATACAAGAATTAGGATTTGCAACAATAAAGAACTATATGAATTTTATTAAGTCAAACAATATAGAAATTGATATTTCTCAGTATAATTTTTATTTGATGCCGTTGGCATATGTAGATTCAAAAATTGATGTAGATGCCGTATTGACGCAAGAAGAAAAGAATTATGTGTCATTGATAAAAAAGAAAATAGAAGGTAAAAGAGATGATGATGATTATGATATTGCGATTTCTATTGATATTAACTTTAAAAAAAGTACTTCTCTTGATGGAATAGGTGTTGTTTATGATGCGGAAGGAATTCCTGTTGAAATAAAAGAAGAAGATTTCAGAAAGCGTTTCCCCTTATCCTATACAGCTTTATGCGAAAAGTGTTCAACTAGATATACTGATTTTAAGAGGAACAAACGTTTTAATGATGTAATGAGAACCATAAAAACTGATTCGAAACTCTGCCATACGAGAAAACTTGACGACGCTAATCCAAAATCAGTGAAACAACAGTTTTATAGTTCGAATGTTTTCAAGGAGCTTGATAAAGTTTATACTAAAAAATGAATACTATTATGTTGACTATTATTATTTCGGTGTTGACAGCTGCCATTGGCGGTTTAATAGGGACATACTTTGGTGCTCGTTTTATGCGAATCCCTGAAGAAAAAAACAAAAAGAACATTCGTGAAATTGCAATTAAAGCATTGGACATTATCGCGAAATACGCAAAAAAGTCCTATAGAGAAGCTGAGAATGAATTTAACAATACACTTTCAATTACCGAAAAGCGGACAGTTATTGTCGCTTTACATAAATTAGGCATTCCCTTTGGTGTTCCATACAATGAACTGTTTAATATTAAGAAGATTTACTTTGTTGACAAAGAGATTGATAAAGAAGAAATTGATGGGATTATTATGCAAATAAACAATGGATATTGTGACAATTTGTTTTACTTAGATCCAGATACTTATTTTGCATCTAATTATACTCTTTTTGCTATGAGAAATGCTGGTAAAAGATATGTGTCGGAGATATTGTCAAAAAGCAAAGTGGACGTTGAAAAAAACATTTTAATTGAACCTGTGGATTTGGGTCAAGTTTTTAGTTTGGGTGAATTCAAGGCAATACAGGTGTTAAGAGACCAGGTTCGTGATCAAATGTACTTTGACAAGAATGGCCAACCAATTCAAGAAAAGATAAATTCCTTAATTAGGGATATAGAACTTGGATTGTGGGATTCATATTTGATGTGGAATTATGAAGCCTATCAAAACACTAGAATACAAATACAAATGGGACAGTTAATGAACGGTATGGCAACAAAGCAAACTAGCACATCAACTCAGAAGGTACAAATAGAAGGATGAACACCAAACCAAACATAATGCTCAGCACCTCGGTGTACGGATTTGAGAATGAGATTTCCCAGGTCTGCGCACTGCTGAAAGATTTAGGCTACAACGTGTGGAATTCGCGTCTGGGCACCATCAGAGTGAACCCGCACTGTCCAATTTGGAGAACTGCCTGAAGGCGGTCGAGGATTGCGATTTGTTCCTGGGCATCATCCGCACACAATGCGGCACGGGCTACATTGACAACAACAACCATCACCAGCAAAACGTTTAAATATTATGGAGTCTTTTCGAATTAAAATGAACAAACCTATTTGTTCGCCTTCTCCTCGTCGTTGTCGTACCAATCCAAATACTCGATAGTGTGCTTCCGGCCGGATTCAACCAGATTCTGCTTCTTGTTTTTGGAAATCTTGAAATCAACGGCGCCCACTCCGAGCGTGTCAATATAGACCGTGCGCTGCCAGTCGTCGCTGTGCAAGTGCACATTGTTCTGGAAGTCGATGAGTGTGGTCACCAACGCCTTTACATAGGTAAAGAAACTGCCGATCTCGTTGCGTACCGTCGGCTTGTGCGTCAAGTACATCGTGATTTCCTCCTTGGAGTCCAGACGGAAGCCCAGTGTCTCCCTGTTGTAAACATAAATGTTCTCCCCAACATCCTCCTTGATCCTCTTTTTCTTGTTGTACTTGTCGTAATACTCAGTGCGGCGGACATTTTTGCTCTTGTCGTCCACAAAATCCAAACGGTCGAAGGTCTTGATGGAATAGTTGTCCAACAACCCGCCGTCCACATAGGTGTGGCCGTCCGTTTTGCCTTTCACCGAAGCGAAAAAGAGTGGAATGGACATTGAGATTCGGGCGGCATCCGCCACGATCACATCCGGAGTCTCTTCCGCGCTAAATGTCTTGGTGGTTCCTGTGGACAGGTCGGCACCAACCAGATAGATTTCCCTATATTTTTTTGTATCAGCAAGTTCCTTGAATGTTATCTCACTTTTACCCGTTTTCTTCTTGATATAACCAGCCATCAAATCGCGGAAAAAGTCGCCCTTATACCAACCATATTCGTTGAAAAACCGTTTCGAGTCGCGGACAAGCCCAAACGAATCATCCACAAAGTTCTGGAAATTCAGGTCCCAAAGGATTTTCCGCACCTCTTCGGCGGAGTAACGCAATCCAACCAGAACCGCCATCATCGCGCCGGCGGAGGTTCCCGCCACCCGTTTTATATCTTTCAGAATTCCTTTTTGGTCAAGCACCTCAAGGGCGCCCACATAGGCGATGCCTTTCACACCGCCACCTTCAAAAACCAAATTGTGAAAATGATATGCCATATTGTTATGTGTTTGATGATTAAGTTATTTTACCTCAAAAGTTCCCTGCAGCCTCACATCCTGGCTCGAGCTCCCCACCATCAGCGTGACCGTGTGTGGTTCTACTACCCAGCGCAAATCAGCGTCCAGGATGGCTAAGTCCGACTTGGAAAGGTTCATCGTCACGGTTTTTGTTTCCCCTTTCTTCAAAAACACTTTGTCAAAGGCCTTAAGCTGGCGCTCCGGCGTTTTGACGGAGGCCCGGTTGTGGTGCATATAGAGCTGCACGGCCTCGGCCCCGTCGTATTGGCCTGTGTTAGTCAGTTGGAAGGAGACCTCCAGGATGGTGTCGTTTTTCCAGACGGACTGCAGGTTGGAGTACTCGAAGGTGGTGTAGCTCAGTCCGTAACCAAATGGATACAAAGGACTTGCAGAAGCGTCGGTGTAGTCGCGGCGCACCTCTGTGGTGTTGTAATAGACAGGCAGCTGGCCCACGGAGCGGGGATAGGAAATGGGCAACTTACCCGATGGGTTCACATCGCCGAAGAGGACGTCGGCGACAGCCCTGCCGCCCTGCGCGCCCGGATACCATGCGTTGAGGATGGCGGGCACATTGGCATCCGCCCACGACAAGTCGAGCGGACGGCCCTGTATCATCACCAACACCACGGGCTTGCCCGTAGCGCACAACGCTTTCAACAGTTCCTCCTGACGGCCCTGCATCTGGAGCGTGGCGCGGTCGAAACCCTCGCCCGCGTCCATATCGCTGATGGCGGGACCAGTCACCTCGGCGGCACCCGTTTCCTTATAGTTGGTGCGGAAGTCGCGGGCGCTGGAGCCACCTAATACCGCCACTACCACATCCGCCTCTTCAGCGGCGCGCACCGCCCGGGCGATGTCGTTCAGCGAGGTATCGCGGATATGGCAGCCCTGCACATACTCCACCTGCGCCTTGGGCAGTTTCTTGCGGATGCCCTGCAGGACCGTTATCACGGAGCCGTCGGCCTGCGGCGCGGTGTAGTCGCCTAACATATTATACACATTGTCGGCATTGGGCCCGATGACGGCCACTTTTTTCACCTCTTTGGAAATCGGAAGTGTTTGATTATCATTCTTTAACAAGATAACAGATTCTTGCGCCACTTTCAGATTCTGACTCTCGTGCAGCGTCTTGTCAAACGCCACAAACGGTTTGTCAAAAGTGGCATCAAACAGGCCGAGCTGGAATTTTTGAGTCAGCACATGCTTCACCAATTCATCGATTTGAGATTCCGTCACCAGTCCGTTTTTCTCGGCTTGCACCAGCTGTTCGCCGTAGCAGGAACCGCCCAAATCAATGTCCACACCGGCTTTCACCGCAAGCGCAGCGGCTTCGGAGTAGTCGGCGGCAATGCGCGCGCTCACCAGCCCGTTGATGGCATAAAGATCGGAGATTACGAGTCCGTTAAAGCCCCATTCGTGGCGCAGCACGTCGCGCAGCAGCCATTTGTTCCCAGAGCAGGGGATTCCGTCCACATCGTTGTAGGCGGTCATCACAGACTGGGCACCGCCAAGCCATAGCGCTTTCTGGAAAGGGTACGAGAGCACGGCGAGCAGCTCGCGTTTGCCCACCTGCGCGGAATTTCCATTGTGGCCACCTTCTGAGATGCCGTGTGCGGTGAAGTGTTTCAGCGTGGAGATCAAACCATATCCCTGCAATCCGCTGGCATACGCGCCACCCATCAGGCCTGTCAGCACGGGGTCTTCACCGTAGGTCTCCTCCACCCGCGACCAGCGCGGGTCGCGCACGATGTCGAGCACCGGCCCGAAGGCAATGTGTGCGCCCTGAGACCCTGTTTCTCGGGCTACCAACCAACCCAACTTCCCCTCCAAAGTTTTATCGAATGTGGAGGCGCGGCCTATGGCAGTGGGCAACACCATAGTGCCGATGGCCATGTGCCCGTGCGGCGCTTCTTCGGCAAACAGCAACGGAATACCCAAACGGGTGTTTTTCCGGTTCCAAAGTTGCATCTCGTTGGTCAAATAGTGCGCGGCCTCGGGGGTGAGGCCGTTTTGTAAGGTCTTCTGCGTCCATGGGTCGGCGCGCATCACCGCCCAAGTACTGCCCAAGTGCTTTTCGCGGAGTTCCTTCTTGAATTTTTCCGTCAAAACATATTGATTTCCAGTCTTTTCATAATACTCCCACCCCATCGTCATCACCAACTGGCCGGCCTTTTCTTCCAAGGTCATCTTGGAAAGCAGGTCTTCCACCCTTTCATTGACCGTAAGATTCGGATTCTCATACGGGTCGCATTGGCCGTTGCGGTTCAAGTCATTGTACGAAAACCCATTCGCCATCGTCTTGAACGCTACCGCAAAGGGTTTGCCCTTGGCACGCACAGATTTGGGCACAGTAATAATGACCGAATCACCTGAAATCTTGTATTTCACAACAGATCTATCGGCCAGCAGAACCATCTTCGCACCTTTGGCGGGCAGGTTGCCGTGCCAAGAGACAGTAGCCGGCATTGGTCCTTCGGGGCGCACGATGGCGTAAGTGGTCAGTTTATCTTTAGAAGCTGTAAACCAGACATTTTCATCATGGTATATCGGGGTATTGCGGGTATTATAGATGGCTTCGCCATTATCTTTCAACCAATTTCCTATTTCATCCAGAATCTTGGTCACTTCCGGTTCTATGATACCTTCGGGGGTAGGACCTACGCCCAGCAGCAGACTCCCGCCCTTTGCCACCACCTCTATCAGCGTGGAAATGATGACATCAGGACTTTTGAAAACGGCACCCGGCACAAAGCCCCAATCCTTGCTCAGCGGCATGCAGGTCTCCCACGGGTACGGCAGCTGTTTCTCGGGAATCATCTTCTCGGGTGTGCGGTAGTTCTCGTACTCACCGGTCACGGTACGGTCCACGATGATTAAGCCGGGCTGGTTGCGGCGCGCCATGCGGGCGATGTTATCCATACCAATGTCTTCCTTCGGAGCACGCACCCAACCGCCATCCAACCAAAGGATGTCAATCTTACCATAATTCGATGTAATCTCATTTATCTGATTATAAACAAATTGCTTAAAATCGTTCCAGCGTTGCGGATGGTTGGCAATGGTATAGTTCACATGCCGGTCGGGGGTGGCATAGCGGCTCCACCAATAGTCCTGCGAGTGCCAGTCGGGCTTGGAGAAATAGGCCCCAATCATCATATTCTGGTTGCGGAAGGCCTCAAACACATACTTGGCCACATCGGCCTTGGGATGGTCGGCAAAGGGGCCATTGGCGATGGAATAGTCGCTGTACTTGGTGTCATACATGGCAAAACCGTCGTGGTGTTTGGTGGTAAAGACCACATATTTCATACCCGCTTTTTTGGCGGAGGCGGCCCATTGGTCGGGGTCAAACTGCCTGGGATTGAATTCTTTATTGAGATTCCAGTACCATTGCTTGTAGGCGTTATAGTCCATGGTGCTGTCGCGCGGAATCCAGTCTTCGTCTTCAGAACATATCGACCACGACTCCACGATGCCGGGTACGGCATACAAACCCCAGTGGATAATCATGCCGAATTTGAGATCCTGCCATTGGTCAAGGTGCGCGCGCACATCGGCCTCGCGGGGCGGCGTGTACTCGGCAGAGAGATCCAAATCGGGATTGGCGTCAGCGGCATCTTGCGAATAACCGGAGAAAAGCAACAGCAGAAGCGAGAATAAGAAATATAATTTTTTCATATCGTCATTTTAAACCGCAAAATTACACAAAAAAACGATAAAAATATTACCTTTGCACCCTCTTTTACTCTCTTACTCTTTTACTCCTTTCACCGTTTACCCTTTTCACCCCTACATGATCAACATCACCACCAAAATACATGACCAATTCTCTATCGAGTTCAAAGTCGGTTTTGCCGGCAGCGAGAAGGATATGGAGAGCAATTTCAAGGTGAATTCCTGGATTTTCATCCCGAACAGTCTGGGAATCAACGCCTCCACCTACAGCAAGGAGCAGTTTTACCGTGATGTGAAGTCGAACATCCGCCTCATCACGCCCAATTATGCCCTTTCGGAATTGGTGGATGGTGCGGATTCGCCTCTGGCGCATGTGCAACAAGCCCTTGAACAATACCGCAAACAGCCCGCCAGCATTCACGATCTGGAATTCCAAGTCAAGATGTTCTGCGCCATTTTCAAAAGCGCCTTGCGTGACGCCTCCAACGGGATTCTGAAATCGGCACCTGCCGACATTCCCGTCTCTGCGCCGGCAGACATAACCGATAATGTCTCCCGCATCACCCGATCTTATCGCCAGCTGATTCAGGAATATGATGGAAATGAGTTTGTGCCTACCGTTTTCCTGCATGGCGACGAATACATGAGCCATCTTATCGGCATTCAGGCCGCACGGCTGCTGCGTTTTATGGACACGCATCCGGAGCATGATTTCGGAAACGCCCGCCAAAAGTTGCAACAGCTTATCCATCAGGAGACTGCGTACAAGGAAGGTATGGGTTACAGCCACATCACCTCCCATGATGAAAAAGCCAACCAAGACCTTGTATATAAACATGGTCTGCTCAAGAAATACATTGAAAGTGCCCTCTATCTCAAGAAGGACACCACCAACGACGGGGCCGCCATGAAGGAAATCACCTTCAGCATTGCCGCAGGATTCGCCATGCTGGTGTCCACGCTCATTGCCTGGCCTTTCCAAAAGTATCTGGGCAGTTACCCGTTCCTCATTTTCATCATCCTGATTGTGGCCTACATGTTCAAGGACCGCATCAAGGATTTCGCACGCAACCTTTTCGTGCACCGGCTGAAATCCAAGTATTTCGACCACAAAACCACCATCCATTTCAAGGAAGAGGGAATTGGCTGGGTCAAGGAGGGCATGGACTTCATCAACGATGCCAAGACGCCCGACCGGGTGCTGGCCATCCGTAACAGAAGCGATCTGGAGGCGGACAACACCTTGCAGCAGGAGCGCACCATCCTGTACCGCAAGCAGGTCAGCATCAACACTCAGAACCTGCGCAACCATTACGAGTACCAGTTTGCGGGCATCAACGACATCATGCGGTTCCACATCCAGCAATACACACAGAAAATGGACGATCCCACCTTGCCCGTGGACTTGCTCACGGAGGATGGCACACTGCGATCGGTGCCCACCTTGCGGGTGTATATCATCCATATTGTTTTGCAGTTCAGTCACAATGAGGAAACCGAATACAGAGGGTTTCGCATCACAGCTACGCGCGATGGTATAGTGACATGCGAAGAGATGAAATAAATCCGCATGTGTATTTTTTGTATTTTCGCAGCCTGTTTTGAAAAAACAATCATCCGAAAATATGAAAAAACTATCCCTTATCACCCTGTGCCTCTGCTGCTTCGGTCTGCTTTGCGCACAACCTATCAGCAAAAACGGCGGACTGACCGCTGATCAAATCAAGACCATCCAAAACTCGTACAAGGCCACCGGGGCCGACAAAGCCCTGCGCAACGCCATTGTCACCAACGACATCAACAAACTGGCGAAGAACTTCGACAACCGTACCGCCTTCGACGACCACTTCTCCAACGAGGTGCCCTCCAAGGCCATCACAGACCAGGCGTCGTCCGGCCGCTGCTGGATGTTCACGGGCATGAATGTGCTGCGTTCCAAAGCCATCAAAAAACACAATCTCCCCTCCGACTTCCAATTCTCACAATGCTATACATTCTTCTGGGACCAACTGGAAAAATCGAACCTGTTCTTGCAAGCCATTTTGGACAACCGCGTCAAATCGATGGAAGATGAAACCGTTAAATGGCTCTTCCAAAACCCGCTGAGCGACGGCGGCCAGTTCACAGGAGTGGCCAACCTCATCACAAAATACGGTGTCATGCCACAAGAGGCCATGCCTGAGACACACAACAGCAACAACACCTCCCAAATCTCCTCACTCATCAAGTTGAAACTGCGTGAGGACGCCTTGGAGTTGCGCAAGATGGCCAACAACAAGAGTGTGACGGAGAAAATGCTGCAGGACAAGAAGATGGAAATGTTGCAGACCATCTATCGGATGTTGGTTTTCGCCTACGGCGAGCCGCCAGCGGAATTCACCTGGACCCAGCGCGATGCCAAAGGCAATGTGGTGAGCACCGAAACCTACACCCCGATGAGTTTCGCACAAAAGTTCATTGATGCGGACTTCAGCAAGTTCTACATGATTATGAACGACCCGACTCGCGAGTATTATAAAGTCTATGAAATCGCCTATGACCGCCATGTGTATGACGGACAGAATTGGAAATTCCTCAACCTGCCCATGAATGAAATCGCCGACATGGCCATTGCCTCTATCAAGGACAGCACCAACATGTACTTCTCCTGCGATGTGGGCAAGTTCCTCGACCGCGACAAGGGTTATCTGGATGTCAACAACTACGACTATGGTTCACTATTCGGCACCACTTTCAACATGGACAAGCGTCAGCGTATCGCCTCGTACGCCAGCATGTCCTCTCACGCCATGACGCTCTGTGCTGTGGATCTTGACAAGGACGGCAAACCGCTGAAATGGATGGTGGAGAACAGTTGGGGACCCAAATACGGGCACAACGGTTTCCTCATCATGACCAACGAATGGTTCAACGAGTACATGTTCCGCTTGGTGGTGGAATCGAAGTACATCCCGGCCAAGACCCTTAAACTTTTCGAGCAAACGCCCATCTTATTACCTGCTTGGGACCCGTTGTTTGCACCAGAGGAGTAATATGAGATGTGAGATTTGAGGTGTAGGGTGCAGGATTTAAGATTAGAAGAATAATGATTACCATAAAAAAAACAATGAAAAAGACATTAACAACCCTGATGATAATGGCACTGGCAATCGCCAGTTTCGCACAAAAAGCCGATGATATTTGCGGTATTTTCCATTCCGTGGACCCGTTTTCAAAAGAGGGTTCTCAATGTGAGATTTACAAAGCCGCTGACGGCACTTACGAAGCCAAGGTGGTATGGGTAGAGAACCCCAAAAAGAAGAATCAGTTGGGTCTGGTATTCATGACCAAATTGGTATATGATTCAGAAGCCAAGGAATACCGGAAAGGCAAATTGAAATATCCGGGCAAGCCTGGCACCTACAGCACTTTTATCCGCATGTCCGCCGACAAAAACACCTTGCACATGCGCGGCTACTTGGGAGCCTCATTCCTCGGCAAGACCGTTGACTGGCACCGCGAAAGTAAGGTAAGGGTGCAGAAATAGTTGAAAAACAAATAGAATAAGTATAGTTGATGAATATGATAGATGAACTTAAACCAAGTTCTACAGATAGAATTATCTGTGTGAAGGTTGGTTCCATATTGCGTGAGAATCTCTATGAAATGTCACGCAAATATTGGAAAATAAATCTGGAAAGAGCTTCCAAGGCCACTCATGTGCTGGCTATTGTTGATAGTGTTGTCAAAGCTGTTTATGTGCCTGAAAAGTGGACATACACAAAAGAACCTAAATATATTGGCAGAGTTGAGTTTATGGGAATTGAAGATATTCGAAACGATTACATTGGAAAGAGTGTGAGAGGTTTCTATGGTCATAGTGCAAATCCAGTAAAATATATCAATATGTAACTGGAGCACTACAACAAACTAACTAAAAGTAATGATATAGCAGTTGCCCCATTGTCCGCACATTAGTGCGGACGCGTTCAAACTCCCCTTCATTTTAAGAAGGGGTGGCCGTAGGCAAGGGTAGTAATATAAAGTATCAGAATTCCATATTAACTACCCCGCCCTTCGGGCACCCCTTCTGGACTCAGAAGGGGAATTTATTTCTTGCGGCACTGTTGTGCCACATTCATTATTTGAAAAGGGGGATACAGATGTTGTTGTTTCAACAGATCATCTTCTATAACATTGCCATCAATATTTTTTTATTACAACTCGCCTATGCAAACAATAGAAATTTTGCTATTTTTACACCGTGAAAACCATGTAAAATGAAATATAAAGAATTACATAGACGTTTATCCGTGCCGGATGGAGATTTGATCATGCTGTTGGGAGTCACTATTTTATGTGAAAGATGCGCAAATAAGCGAACCCATACCTTATCATGGCGCTCATGAAATTCCCAAAGGCCTTGCAAACAAAATCATAAAATGTTATGGAATTTGATACAAAAATGAAGGAGATTATTATGGAAAAAATCATTATGATTATAGAAAAATCAAAAGACCACTTCGGTGCCTATGCTGAAAACTGTGATGGCATTTATGCGACTGGAGATTCCATAGAAGCCGTAAAAATGGATACCGTAGAGGCCATTCGACTTCTGAAAGAAACCAAGCCTGAAGAACAATGGCCTTATCTTTTGAAGGCAAAACATGCCATGCGCCAAACCGCCAGACAATAAAAAAGCACCACAATCCGTATGACTGTGGTGCTTCTGTTTTTCTAGAATTCCAAAAGCTTATTTTTTCTCTACCGCTTTTGAGTTGTCCACTTTCTGCCCTTGACATTTATGTTCCTGGGCTCCAGCACACTTGTGCTCGCCGTTGGCATGACCCTGGCATTTGTGTTCACCAGCAGCTTGGCCTTGACATTTATGCTCGCCATTAGCGGCACCCTGGCATTTGTGTTGACCTTCGGCGTGACCCTGGCACTTATGCTCACCAGCAGCCTGGCCTTGGCATTTGTGCTCTCCGTTAGCGGCACCCTGACATTTGTGTTCACCAGCGGCTTGGCCTTGGCATTTGTGTTGTCCGTCAGCGTGTTGGCATTTGTGCTCCGGCGCAGCGGTTTTCTCGGCGTGGCCACAGGTCCCGCTGTTCTTACAACATGCGGGGAGTTTCTCACGCGCGGCGGGATCGGCCTTCACAGCATCCGCATTGTAACCTAATTTGCTGATTTGCTGACGCAACTGGTCAGGAGTGGTCTTCTTGGAATCGTAGTTGATCGTGATTTTTGCCGTGTTGGCATCGTATGTGTAATCTTTCACGCCCTTGAAGAACGGGACATTATCTTTGAAACGGTCAATGCACTTCTGACATTTGAGAGAAGCATTGGTTTGAATGGTAACGCTTTGCATTTGAGCGTAAGCACCCAGCGTCACTACGGCCATCAGGGCCAACAAGATGAATTTTTTCATTTTTCAGTATTTGATATTGGTTAATAATAAATTTCAAACTCTTTTATGACTCAAAAAAGGGTCTTGGGTTAAATCGTGCAAAAATACATTTTTTTAGCATATCCGTATATGACTCTATTTCAGGATACAACGGACACCCAAATAACCCATTATGCCCGTAATCGGAGCATATACCACCGTGGCGTCGAAATTGTCGCCAAAGGGATTCCGCGCATCCACAATAGGATTGGATTGCTTATAGTTGAGCATGTTTTCTGCGCCCACATAGATTTCCCATCGGCGGAATTTCTTGGTTATCTGCGCATTAAGAATGCAATACGCTGGCGCATACTCCGGCAGCGAGCTGGCCGGGTTGGCAGACATGTCGGGGAGTTGCTGCGGACCATTCACCTGCAATGTCACATTGAACTTCCATTTGTCATAACGGGTGCTGTAGTTAAGATTGACGAGTGCCTTGTGCGGACTCATCAAGTCCTTCTGCCGCATCTCTCCATTGCGCATATAACGCACATCATTGTATCGATAGGCCAGCAACATCTCGAAGCGTTTGAACGGCCAGAGGGTCACTTCAATCTGCGCGGAATGTGAGCGAGAACGGTTTCCATAACCATTGTAATCGCCGTTGAGGGCGTAATAATGTATTTCATGCACATTCTGGTCCAAATCCACAATCATCTGCTGCAAAAAATGCGTGTAAAAATAATCAATTGCCACAGATCCTTTACCCGCGGGCATGTCAAACTGATAAACCATGCTTGCTCCCGCATTCCACGCCTCTTCGGGCTTTGTATGACCGTCAAAACAAATGCTGCGGGATGAAAACAACAGCGACTGGTTCTCGGTGAAAAAATGGGCGTTTCGGTACCCTTTTCCGGCCGAAGCACGCACGGACAGGTTTTTGGTCGCCTGCCATTTGAGATGCACACGCGGAGTCCAGAACAACTGATTGATGCTCTCCCAATTATTCGAATGCTGTCTGTCGCGTACCATATTGTAATCCAAGCGCATACCGGCCATCACCACCAATTTCGGATCAATGATGTAAGCATATTCGGCAAAAACACCAGGAATCAGATCATGATGATGAGGTCTGCTGTAGTCAAAAAAATCAACTTGGCTTATATTCTGAAAATACTCATTCAAACAATCGAACTGCAGACTACCGCCCGCCGTTAACTTATGGCGTTCCTTAGCACCGAACTTATTGGAATACAACACATTAGCATAAACACTATGCTGATTCCCCTGATAATCCTTGGTTGATCCATAGTGGGAATTGAGCCAATGTCCGGTATAGGAAATGATCGTACCTATGCTCTCGTGTTCGCCATTCAACAGGAATCCGTTCTTGGTAATGACATCCAACCGCTTGTTGTCAGCGGTGAAACCATACACCGGAATAGCCGGCATAATGCCATTCGGATGATATCCCATCTGCCCGCCGAATCGGTTGTCCCACACAAAACCGGCCATTGTGCGGCCTTCCACCACCGGAAACTTATAATCCCATCGGTTCATCACATTGACCTGACGACTACGCGGCACATCCATGAAACCGTCCTTGTTCATATCCATCTTCGCAAACTGGTCGGCCAGGAAAACGAGGAAATTCGTGCTCGCCTTATCCTTTTTGCCTATTGGAATGCGTGTATTCATCGCCAATTCGCCTTTCCCCATCGAATTGGCGTAAAAATTCATGAAGAAGCGCTCCAAATTCGTTTCCGGTTTCTTGTAATCGACATTAATCTGGCCGGTAATCGCTTCAAAGCCATTTACCACTGAAGAGGTTCCTTTCGACAGACTGATTGACTCCATCCACGAGCCGGGGACGAACCCGAGACCGAACTGGTGCGCAAGAAGTCTGATAAAGGGCACATTTTCCAGCAGAATTTGGGAATACACGCCCGCCAATCCGAGCATGGAGATTTGGCGCGCGCCACTCACCGCGTCAGGAAATTCGGAATCAATGGCCACGCTGCTCTCAAAACTCTCGGCGAGGTTGCAACATGCGGCACGGCGGAGACCTTGTTGCGTAATCACCGTGGTAAGAATAGGTTGCGTGGAAATAAAGGAACCGTCACGCCCCACCACACTCACTTCCGCCAGTGAGTGGGCATGTGACAGAAAAATGGTAACCTCATTTTGTGTCGGCGTGATCCAAAGCGTGTCCGGCTGATAGGTCGGGAAGGACACCACCAGGGAATCGGATTTGGAGCGAGGAAGCGAAAACTCACCATTCGCATCCGAGTGCGTGCCCACAGCGGTGTGCAGCCACTGAAGGGCCGCCGAAGACACGGCGGTGGTGTCTCCTTGCTCATTCACCTCCAGCACACGCCCCCGTAGAGTCTGTGCCCCTGCAAGACCACACATCAGTACAACAACCAACAAAAATAGAATTCTTTTTCCCATATTTCCAATTCACCTATTAAATCATTTTCACCTCATGTTCCCATTTCACCCCATTTACCTCATCAACCTCTTTCACCGCTTGTATCCTGAGACGCACGACCGTGTTTCTCTAATCTTCTTTCTTGTCGTAGTTATAGATTTCGCGGCAAAGCGCATCGTATTTCTGATAAATGTATTTTCTCCTTAACTTCATGGTCTGTGACAATTCCGCACCAATATTCCAAGTGTCTGGGACCATTCTGAAACGCTTGATTTGTTCATGATCAGCCAACGTCTTGTTCACTTTATCCACTTCTTTAGACATCAAGGCCATCACTTCTGGATGGTGGATAATATTTTCGCGGGATGTGGGCATGGACAAGTGGCGTTTTTTGAAGAATGCCTCAAGATTATCAAAAGAAGGTACAATAATGGCGGAGGCGAATTTCTCATTCTCGCCAATCACCATGACATTTTCAATGTAATTTGATTCGTGCAGCTTGCTTTCCACAACTTGTGGAGCAATATACTTGCCCAGGGAGAGTTTGAAGATTTCCTTCTTTCTGTCGGTAATTTTCAAATACTTGCCTTTCTCCAAACTGCCGATGTCACCTGTGTGGAACCAGCCATCCTCATCAATTACTTCCTTGGTATATTGCTCATCTTTGTAGTATCCTTTCATCAAGCAAGGGCCTTTGGTCAAAATTTCGCCATCATCGGCCAACTTAAATTCCACGCCACGCAAGATTTCGCCCACACAACCAATCTGAATGCTATTTCCTCTTGGATTGTTCACAGCAATAACAGGGGAAGTCTCTGTGAGGCCATAACCCTCATACACGCGGATTTTGGCGGCCACAAACAGACGGATTACCTTTTCGGGAATGCTGGAGCCACCTGACACTACGGTCATCTCGTGTCCACCCAAAGCCTCTCGCCATTTACTGTACACCAGTTTGTCGGCAATGTTGTACTTGAGCAGGTATAGTGGACGCTCACAATAGTAATCAAATTTGGTGGCAAAGCGGAAAGCCCAAAGATAAATATGTTTTTTGATGCCCTTTAGATTCTTGCCTGCCGCATACAGCTTGTCATACATCATTTCAAACACACGTGGGACCGCACAGAACCCATCGGCATGCATGTCGTGCATATCTTTGGCGATGGTGGCCAGACTTCCGGCATAATAGTGGCTTACGCCCATGTATTGGTAATGATAATTCACAATACGCTCATAAACATGACATAGCGGCAAGAAGCTGAGCATTTTACAATGATAGTCCAGATTCTGCAAATCTTCCACTATGGGCAAGAAATTGTTACAGATGTTACCATGCGACAACATCACACCTTTGGATTTTCCAGTAGTGCCGGATGTGTATATGATGGTGGCGATGTCATCGGTAGATATGGTTCTTTTGTTTTCCTCGATCACGGGTTCCCATTTTTCGCGATTCAGGCGACCAAGTTCAAGCAACTCTTCCAGAGAGGGAACATTGTTCACCTTATCCACACTATACATCAAGGGGTGTTGCTGGATATCGGGAATTACAGGCTCCACCCGTTTGTAAATGGATTCAATGCCGAACACGATGCACTTGCAGTCGCAATGGTTCAGGATATGGCGGTATTCTTCCGGATTAAGGGTCGGATAAACAGGCACATGCACCATTCCGGCCAGCATGATGCCCATATCCAAGAAATTCCATGCCGGACGGTTACGCATGATGGTGACAATCTTATCGCCCTTTTGGAAACCGAGTTCCAAAAAAGCGCAAGCGAAATTGTGGGCATAATCCACATATTCGGGGATGCTGTAGGTTACCCAACCGTTGCCGTCATCTGTGCGTTTGGCAAAGAAATCGGGCTTCTCATATTTTTCGGAAATGACATCCAGAATGTCAAATATACGAGTAGGTCTTATAGCCATAACTAATTGATTTTATCAGAAATAAGGTACTTGTTTCGATCGGAGCCGTTGCGGGCGATGAGTTCGCCCAAGAATCCGGCCAGGAACATCATGAATCCGAGCACCATAGCCAGCATGGCGATGCCGAAGAGCGGTTGGTCCATCACCTGGCGATAAGGCAAACCATGGGCCTGATGCACGAGTTTGGCAATAATCAGCCAAATGGCACATACAAAACCGACCAAAAATGACAAACTGCCCCAAACGCCGAATGCGTGCATCGGTTTCTTGCCAAACTTGGTCATGAAGGTGATGGTCAGCAGGTCCAGATAGCCGTTCACAAAACGGTCAAGACCGAATTTGGTGACCCCATATTTGCGTTTCTGGTGGACCACCACCTTCTCCCCTATTTTGCTGAAACCAGCCCACTTGGCGATAACTGGGATATAACGGTGCATCTCGCTGTACACTTCAATGGATTTCACCACATCCTTCTTGTAGGCTTTCAATCCGCAGTTGAAATCGTGCAGTTTGATACCCGACATCTTGCGCGTGGTCCAATTGAAGAACTTGGACGGGATGTTTTTGGCTATTTTGGAGTCATAACGCACCTTTTTCCAACCAGAAACCAAGTCATACCCATCTTCGGTAATCATCCGGTACAGTTCCGGAATCTCATCCGGACTGTCCTGAAGATCAGCGTCCATGGTGATGACCACATCGCCCTGGCAGGCCTCAAAACCTGTATTCAAGGCGGCGGACTTACCATAATTTCGGCGGAAACGGATGCCCTTCACATGCTCGTTCTCCTGATGCAGCGTTTGAACCACATTCCAGGAACTGTCAGTGGAACCGTCATCCACCATCAGTATTTCGTAGGTGAACTGATGCTCGTCCATCACGCGTTTGATCCAACTTGCCAACTCGGGCAGGGACTCTTCTTCATTGTAAAGGGGAACGATTACGGAAATATTCATAGTATTGGGGTTCGTAAAGTTTGTAAAGTTAGAAAGTTTGTAAGGTTTATAAGGTTAGAAAGGGGAAAACTAATGGCCTATAGCTGTTCTCAACTCTCAGCCTTTTCCTCAATTGGATTTTTGGACCGGTAGTGGAACATGGCCACGAAGAGCCCGAAAAACATGCCATAGAGCAGGTTCATCATGGCACTGACCGAAACATATGTCAGCGCTTTGTCATAATGGGGCACATGAGATTTGTTTTGCTCGAAACGGGCGTCAACGGGATTCACCGTTGCCAATTGGGAGTTGGTCTGCTGAACCACCTGTTCCACATAACGAGTGGAATTTTCCTTCTCATTTTGAGCTATATACAACTGGAGTGTCTCCACGAGAACCCTACGGGCATACGGCGCGAAATTGGCCATCTGATAGTTGTGGGCAGTGTCCGCAGCACGGCGCGCGGTCATCTTCTCATCATAGAAGCGTTCGATCAATTGCGTGCCCCGGTGCACATCCATACGGATGGAATCGCTCAATGTATTCTCTTGGCACACAAGCGTTTCCTGTTCTTCCATCATCACCTTTACGGTGTCCAAGTAGGCATTCAACTCCAAAGTGGAGATGGTGTCGCGCTCGATGGAAGCACGGAAATTGTTCAGGGCTTTATCATACTTCTTGGCCAACCCGTCTTTTTCAATCAACGAGTAGTGCAGCAAATCGTAACCGAAAAAGAGCACGGCGCCTACAAAAGAGATGATGATGCAGGCCATGAAGGCCTTGGCGAATGACAGCCGTTGAGGATACTTTTCCTTGAACTCCTTCACTCCGGCGTGGATCAGCAGGATGAAAACGATGATAATGGCGATATCAAACATTTTGGCACCCTCAAACTCCACATTGCGGGCCACCATCTTCACCAACTCGAAAATGGAAAGCGCCACACCGAGCAGCGCGCCCCATTTCACGCAGACAAGCCAGGGATTCTTATTCTTCATCTTCGTAAATCGGCAGGTTTATTCTTCCGGTTTGCAGCAGAATTCGGTCAGGACGCTACAGGTGGATTTCGGATGTGCGAAACCGATCATGAGTCCTTCGGCACCAGCGCGCGGGGCCTTGTCGATGAGACGCACTTCTTTCTCTGCCAGCTCGTTCAGCGCTTCCGCCGTATCCGGAACGGCAAACGCGAGATGGTGGATGCCTTCGCCACGGTTCTCAATGAATTTGGCGATGGTGCTCTCCGGAGATGTCGGCTCCAGCAATTCGATTTTGGTTTGGCCAACCTTGAAGAAAGCGGTCTTCACCTTCTGGTCAGCAACTTCTTCAATGTTGTAGCATTTGAGACCTAAAACTTTCTCATAATACGGAATGGCGGTCTCTAAACTTTTCACGGCAATGCCGAGGTGTTCGATGTGTGTGATGTTCATAGTAATATTATTTTTTTTATTGAGACATACGGCCGTATGTCTTTACAACCGGCCGTGCGTTTGTACAATTAGAGTACATGGTTGTGTGCCTGTACAGTTATCAGTCGCGTTTATTGTCGGCTTTAAGCCAATCGGTTTTGTGTTTTATAAGTTTGACAATGAGTGTGATAATAGTGAAAGCGAGGAGTATATAGAGGGATGGACGGATCCATTTGGCAAACGGAATCTGGAACGGGGTGTTTACAACTACAATCAGGATGAACAGCAAGTAGTCGGCTATCACATAAGAGAACACGGTGGAATAGATGGTAGCGTATTCACGGCGCAGGAATGTCTTGACCGAGAACTGCATTTCGCCTTTCTGGAACAGCGAGAACTTAGGGATAAAGGCGGGCACGCGAGCGGCCCATTCCTCAAATTCCTCGCCAAACTGTTGGCGCAAATAGGCCTCCTCGGCAAACATAATGCGTTCATAGTAAATCCAATAGGCTAAGGATACAATTAGGAAGACATAGATGTTCATGGTAAACACCAGCACGCCAGCCCATATCAGGTAATTGGCCAGATAGAGCGGGTGGCGCACAATGGAATAGATGCCCTTAGTGTTCAGCGTTTTGGCCACTTGGCCTGATGTGTTGCGTCCGGAAGTGCCTTTCGGAGTGGTGCTGACCGTGTAAGCGCGTAGCAGGAGTCCGCAAAGGGTGATGGCAATGGCAAGCACAATGGTAACAATGCGCAGCACTTTCCACTGGCCCATGAAAATCTGGAAATAGAAAATACGGTTTGACCCGAACAACAGCGGGATGGCAAGCAGGAACAGGAGCACGGGAATCTGCCCCCTGTACTTGAAGAGTATGTTTCCTGAACGTTCGAACGAGTCTTTTAGTGCCACGGATACTATATTATTATAATAGGGCGCAAAGATACAAAAAAAAGAAGTGCAAAAAAAAACTTCTCCGAGCTGGAGAAGTTTTATATATGTTTTTAAGATAACTATTAACCTCTGCGTTCTTTGATACGGGCTTTCTTACCGGTGAGATTACGGAAGTAGTAAATGCGGGCGCGACGAACAACACCGCGTTTGTTCACGGTAAGACCGGCGATCATCGGAGTGGTGAACGGGAAAATTCTTTCCACGCCAATACCGCTGGACATTTTTCTAACGGTGAAAGTTTTGGTAGCACCGGTACCATTGATTTGCAGAACCACGCCTTGGAACTGCTGGATACGCTCTTTGGAGCCTTCCACGATTCTATAAGAAACGGTAATGGTGTCACCGGCTTTGAATTTCGGAAATTCTTGTTTCTGAATGAAATTATCCTCTACGTACTGAATCAATTCTTGTTTCATCTCTCTATATCTTTAATTATTTTTATCGCTTATTTTTTGGGTTGCAAAAATACACTTTTTTTGATATGGAACCACTTATCAAATCAAGATTTTTTCATTTTTCTGAAAACATCGTCCTGAATACATATAATTTATTCATAATCGGCATATTACATAACAGTGCCAAAGCCAGATAATCTGCTTGGGGTTATGAATATGTTTTGCGTTTTGTGGATTGATACAGCATTCTTTCACAGCAGACGGTTGGAATCTCACGCAGATTTTATCAATTTACGCAGAAACCACTATGCGTATAATACTTGTGTGCGATTTCAGACATAATCAACAAGGGAAAAGTCGGGAAAAAGAGATTTAAACGCATCATACGATTGCCCTATTTGTTGATAATTTTTCCGCGACTATGCCATCATGTGTACACAATAATTTCCTATTTTTGCCGACAGACAATTTATCAAACCAGAAACCTAACCATTATGCCTCAATTCACACATCTTCACGTTCATACGGAGTATTCTATCCTGGACGGCATGTCCAAAATATCGGATTTGGTGGACAAATGCCTGCGCACGGGCATGAACGCCATGGCCATCACCGACCATGGTAACATGTTCGGAATCAAGGAGTTTTTCGACTATGTGGATAAAAAGAATGGAGGTGTCAAGGATGAAATCAAGGCCATAGAAAAAGAAATGGCGGGACTGACCTCGGAGGAGGATTTGGCCGCCTGCCGTGAGAAACTTTCCGCCGCCAAGGCAAAAATCTTCAAGCCCATTTTCGGCTGCGAGGCGTATGTGGCAAGACAAACCAAGAGCAACCCCACGGGAAGCCGTCTGGTAAAAGAATTCAAGGAGAACTTCAGCGGCTACCACTTGATATTGCTGGCCAAAAACGAAACCGGCTACCACAATCTGTGCAAGATGGTGTCTTACGCCTGGATTGAGGGCAAGTACCAACGCCCGCGCATCGACCACGAGTTGCTGGAGAAATACCACGAAGGCATCATCGTGTCCTCCGCCTGCCTGGCCGGCGAAGTGCCCAAGGCACTCGCCAACATGGACTATGAGAAAGCCAAAGAGATTGTAACCTGGTACAAAAGCATCTTCGGTGATGACTATTATCTTGAGATACAGCGACATGAGACAAACAAGCTCGGTGGTGACCGCACTGTTTACGAGCAGCAAAAGCTGGTTAACGAGGGCATTCTCCGCCTGGCCGCCGAAACAGGAACCAAAGTGATCGCCACCAACGATGTGCACTTTGTGGAGGAGGAACATGCGGAAGCGCACGACCGACTGATCTGCCTCAGCACCGGCAAGCGGCTCAACGACGCCGACCGACTGCATTACACGAAACAAGAATGGTTGAAGACGCCCGAAGAGATGGCGGAAATTTTCGCCGATGTTCCCGAAGCGCTGGCCAACACACAGGAAATTGTCGATAAGGTAGAGACCTACAAACTGAAACACGCGCCTATCATGCCCGTGTTCGACATCCCGGAGTCTTTCGGCACTGTGGAATCCTACAAGCAGAAATTCACGGAGGAAGACCTGCGCGCCGAATTCGAGTCGGATGAGGAGGGCAAAGGCCGAATTGAGAAACTCGGTGGATTGGAGCGGGTTTACCGTATCAAGCTGGAGTCCGACTACCTTCGCAAGCTCACCATGGAGGGCGCGCACAACCGCTATGGCGAAAACTTGGATCCTGAGATTCAGGAGCGCATCGATTTCGAGTTGGGTGTCATGCGCAACATGGGTTTCCCGGGATACTTCCTCATTGTGCAGGACTTCATCGCCGCCGCCCGCGACATGGGCGTGTCGGTAGGCCCCGGCCGTGGTTCCGCCGCCGGTTCAGTAGTGGCTTACTGTTTGAAAATCACGGATATAGATCCACTAAAATACGACTTGCTGTTCGAACGCTTCCTGAATCCCGACCGTATCTCACTACCGGATATTGATGTTGACTTTGATGATGACGGACGATACAAAGTGCTGGATTGGATCACCAAAAAATACGGCAAGGAGCGCGTCGCCCATATCATCACCTACGGGACCATGGCCGCCAAATCGAGCATCAAGGATGTGGCCCGCGTGCAGGATTTGGACCTCAATATCTCTAACCAACTGGCAAAACTGGTTCCGGCCAAGTTTCCCGAAGACCCTAAAACGGGCAAAGCGCCGAAGGTGAACCTGAAAAACTGCATCGCAATGGTTCCGGAGATGAAAGCGGCATACCAAAGCGAGAACAAAGAAATTCACGAGGTCCTCGAGTATGCCTCCCAACTGGAAGGCACGGTGCGGCAGATTGGCGTGCACGCCTGCGGCATCATCATCGGTGCCGATGACCTGACCAATTTCGCCCCTCTTTCCACCGTGGAAGACAAAGCATCCAAAGAGGATGTGCTCGTGACCGAATATGAAGGTTCTGTCATTGAGGATGTCGGACTTATCAAAATGGACTTCCTTGGGTTGAAAACGCTTTCCATCATCAAGGAGACGCTGCGCAACATCAAGAAATCGAAAGGGGAAGATATTGACATTGACGCCATTCCCATTGACGATCCTGAAACCTACCAATTATTCTGCAACGGCGACACGGTAGCCACATTCCAGTTTGAATCGCCTGGCATGCAAAAATATCTGAAAGAACTGAAGCCCAGCAAGTTCGAAGACATCATCGCCATGAATGCGCTGTACCGTCCGGGGCCCATGGACTACATTCCGCAGTTCATCAACCGCAAACAAGGCCGTGAGGAAATCAAGTATGACATTCCCATCATGGAGCGGTATCTGAAGGATACTTACGGCATCACAGTGTACCAGGAGCAGGTGATGCTTCTGTCACGGTTGTTAGCCAACTTCACACGAGGCGAGTCCGACACACTGCGCAAGGCCATGGGCAAGAAACAGAAAGACAAGCTGGATCATCTCAAACCCAAATTCATCGAACAGGGCAAAGCCAACGGACACGACGAGAAAGTGCTGGAGAAGATTTGGGGCGACTGGGAGAAATTCGCCTCCTACGCCTTCAACAAATCGCACGCCACTTGCTACTCTTGGGTGGCTTACCAAACCGCCTATTTGAAGGCGCACTACCCTGCCGAGTTCATGGCGGCCAACCTCACCAACAACATCACCGACATTGAGACCATCAGTGTGTTCATCGAGGATGTGCAGCGCAAAGGCATACAAGTGCTGGGGCCCGACATCAACGAGTCGGACGCCACCTTCACCGTGAACCCCAAGGGTGACATCCGCTTCGGATTGGCCGCACTAAAGGGCGTGGGCTCCAGCGCGGTGGACAGCATCATCGAGGAGCGCAACGCTAATGGACCATTCCAAGACATCTTCGACTTCGTCACCCGCGTGAACCTGCGCAACTGCAACAAGCGCTGCATTGAAGCATTGGCTATGGCGGGGTCATTCGATTGCTTCCCAGAAATGCACCGGGCGCAATTCTTCATTGAAGACGGCACCGGACACAACTACATCGACAAACTCATCTCCTTCGCCTCAAAAAGCCAAAGCGGTGTGCAGAACCAATTCTCCATCTTTGACATGGATGAAACGGTGAAAAAAGAGAGCAATCCCGAAATACCCCAGTGTGAACCCTGGAGCACCTTTGAACAACTCAGACGAGAGAAGGAGGTTGCCGGATTCTACATCTCCGCACATCCATTGGATGAATTCAGACCTATCATACACAGTTTCTGCAACACCAATCTCCTCCAGCTCAATGACGATGAGTATCTGACAAAGCGCTTTGGAGGGAACAAGAGTTTCGCTTTCGCCTGCATGGTCAATGATGTGAGTACCGGGGTCACACGCACCAACAAAGACTTCGGCATCATTACGATGGAAGACTATGAGGGCACCTGGAAATGGGGACTGTATGGCGAGGATTTCACCAGATACAGACATCTTTTCGTCCCTGGGAAACGGCTCTTTGTCCGCGCCTTTTTGAAAATCAATGTCTGGCACGACAAGAAAACAGGACAGGACAAGACAAGAAAGGATGTCATACCCTCCCAAATACTATATTTGGAAGAGGCCTATGAGAAACTCTGCAAGGAAGTCCGGCTTGTGATAAGCATTCGGGATGTCAGTGCGGAACTTGCCCACATGCTGAAGGAACAGATTGACGACCACAAGGGCGGCACCCCATTTGCCATCCGTATTCTGGAGAACAACGACGTTTACCATGTTGACTTCTCCAGTTTCTCAGCCAAAATCAATGCCGAAACCTTCATAAGGGATTTGAAATTACCTGTTCCTCACATAGTGGAACTCGAATAGTCCAATAATGAGTAATATTTTAAGGATTACAAATAAAAATCATAATGAAAATCAAAAGCATCCTTCTGCTGCTTGTTTGCTGGATGACCGTTTTTGCGGCATCCGCACAAAGCAAAGTATATTATTATAAAATTGATGACAACATCTCAAAACCGGCATTGCGCCTGACCGAGCGTGCGGTGAAAGACGCCACCGAAATGAAGGCGGACTATATCTTGCTGGAGCTGAACACTTTCGGTGGTGAGTTGGACGCTGCCGACAAAATCCGCACACTGCTGATGAACGCGCCCATGCCTACCATTGCGTTCATCAACAACAATGCCGCCTCTGCCGGCGCGCTGATCGCCATCGCATGTGACAGCATATACATGGCGGCGGGTTCCTCTATTGGAGCGGCCTCCGTGGTCAACCAGAACGGTGAGATCATGCCCGACAAGTACCAGTCGTACATGCGCTCACTGATGCGGGCCACCGCCGAGAAGAACCACCGCAATCCCGACATCGCCCAGGCGATGGTGGATCCAGATGTGGAAATAAAAGGGATTAGCGAAAAGGGTAAAGTACTGACATTCACCTCTGAAGAAGCGATAACGAACGGTTTCTGCGAAGGTACAGCCGAAAAACGGGAGGAAGTTTTGCAAAATGCCCAAATCATCCCCTACTCCATCACCGAACAGAATTTGTCATGGATTGACAAGTTCATCAACTTCCTGGTCAATCCGGTTGTCAGCGGCATTCTGATCATGTGCATCGTAGGTGGGTTGTATTTTGAATTACAATCACCCGGACTGGGACTGCCCATCATCATCGCCATTATCGGAGCGCTGTTGTTTTTTGCTCCGCACTATTTGGAAGGGTTGGCCCAGCATTGGGAAATCCTCATTTTCCTTGTGGGTGTCTTGCTGTTGATGTTGGAAATTTTCGTCATCCCGGGATTTGGTGTGGCGGGCATATCCGGCATCATTCTGATATTCACCGCCTTCATCCTGACCATGGTGTTCAATGTGGGGTTCAAGTTCAACTTCAACCCCAGTTTGGATGCCGCCGCACAGGTGGGCACCAGCGCACTCATCGTAGTGCTTGGCACCACCGCCGGATTCTTCTTGTCGCTATGGTTGGGCAAAAAACTCATCACCGCCGACACGCGTTTTGGCAGTCTGGCGTTAAAGACCGAGTTGGAAACCGACAAGGGATTCTCCGCGCAGGATTTACGGATGCAGCAATATGTGGGCAGAACAGGTGTCGCGTCCACCTTCATGCGCCCTGCCGGCAAGATCAACATTGACGGCGAGATTTTGGAAGCCACCTCCGAGCACGGCCTCATCGACAAAGGTGCGGAAATCGTAGTGGTGAAATTCGAGAATGCGCAACTAGTGGTGAAAAGACAATAAAAAGCCTCTCATTCCTCTTTCCTCTCTTCACCCTTTAACCTCAATAATCTCTCCCCATTCAGTGGTATAGTTGGGAGAGAGATGCTGTCGGTTCATTTTCACGCCTTGAAAACCCGCGCTGGCCACCACGACGGATCGCGCGCCCTGTTTCTTGTTGATAGCATCCAACGCACGCATCAGCCGGTCCTGTTTCTGATGGTCCACCTCATCAAACAAGGCGGTTTGCATGGCGTTTTTGGGCACAATATCGGATAAAATCACACCCGCTTTCTTGTACTCGTAGGGTTTTTGCACTAATTCTCCGGCGGCATTGGAAGCCACATTCACCAGTTCAAGAGTGCTGTCGCTGGCCACGGGCAGACGGATCAGCCGGTTGGCGAACTGCTGCGGCTTATCGTCACGGTGCCGGTTCGTAAGCAGAAACACCATCACCTCATGACAAACACTGCCTTGTTTGCGCAGTTTCTCAGCAGCCATGGAGGTGAACAGGGCAACCTGCTGTTGGATATCGTGCACATCTGTCAGTTCCTTGCTGAAACTCCGTGACACGGTAATCTGCTGCTTGTCCTTGCTCATTTCCTCAAACTCCACGCAGGGCTCACCCCTAAGTTCGCGCCATGTTTTCACGCCACCCACATGCATCAGCGACTGCACCAAACTCACCGGCATCTGCGTGAAATCATACGCCGTAAGGATGTTCCGGCTTTTGAGCATAGCGGAGAATCTGCGCCCAATACCCCACACATCTTCTATGGGAAACTTCTTGAGCACTTTTTCAATATCTTCAGGTCGGTGCATATAGCAGCTGCCCTTCAATTTCGGATACTGTTTGCACAGTTTGGAGGCAATCTTGGCCAGTGTCTTTGTAGGTGCGATTCCCACACTGATAGGGATACCCGTATTGCGTTGCACCACATAGGAGATATGATGTCCCAAATCGTCCAGTTGGTCATGCTCTATGCCCCGGAGGTCCAGAAAAGACTCGTCGATGGAATAGACCTCCGTAGCCGGCACCAGCGACTGCAAGGTCATCTGCACCCGTTTCGACATATCGCCATATAGCACATAGTTGGATGAGAACACGGCCACATCGTATCGCTGTATCATCAGTTTCAGCTGATAGAACGGCTGCCCCATCTTGATGCCGATACGCTTGGCCTCGTTGGAACGGGAAATCACACAACCATCGTTATTGGACAAAATAATCACTGGCCGACCGTTCAAATCCGGACGGAACACTCGCTCACAGGAGACGAAGAAATTGTTACAATCAGCCAGACCAAACATAATGGGTGAAAGAGGTTTATGGGGTTAATGTGGTGAATGGGGTATTATTACCACATGTTCCACATGTACCACATGTACCTCTTGTACCCCGTGAACCTAAAAACTTCACCATAATTACAATTGTTTAACTATATGTGTGACGATACCCCAGACGAGGAAGTGGTTCTCTTCGGTGATTTCAATGGGTTTGAACTTGGGATTGGCGGGCTGGAGCCAAAGGTGTCCTTTTTCCAAGAGAATTCGTTTCAATGTAAACTCACCATCAATGAAGCAAACGGCAATATTGCCGTCTTTCGGCTCTAAAGATTTGTCAATCACCACAATATCCCCATCATGGATATCCGCTCCAATCATGCTGTCACCGGTAATGCGGGCATAGAATGTGGAAGCGGGATTCTTGATAACATAACGGTTCAAATCCAAGGTCGGTTCGGTGTAATCCTCCGCAGGAGACGGGAAACCCGCCCGGATGCCCTCCACGATGGGCACTTTGTCTTTGTGTGTTTTGGGAGTGAAAATATCCATGAGAGCAGAAACTTGAAATCTAAGACAAATCCTTCATTAATAAACCACCACCACCATACCTTTCCGGCGTTCCAAACCCTTTTCAGAGGCGCAGCGTAAAGTATAAGTCATCACAGAACCGTTGGGCACAATGGATCCTTTGTATTTACCGTCCCATCCCTCTTCGGGATTCGTGGTCTTGAACACCACCTCACCCCACCGGTCATATATTACAAACAGGTAATGGTCATCGGTTATATGAAGTCCTATCGGTTTTAACACTTCGTTAAGCCCATCCTGATTCGGTGTGAAACTGCTGGGTATAAATATCTGCATTTCAGGTTCTTTTATCTCCACCATGCGCTGATGCGTATTCTGACAGCCATTCTCATCGGTCACCATCAAGGTCACTTTATAGGTGCCCGAATGCTCATACATATAATCAAATGCTGTTTCTTCAAAGGTTACAGAATTGCCCATATCCCAACGATAATTGGTCATATTCGGCGTACACTCCTCAAAATGCAAAATAGCGCCCAGTTCATAATTATCACCAAGCGTATAATAATCAAAGCACACCTCCGGCAGCGGCAAGATGGTCAGATGCAGGGTCACCGTACTGTCGCAACCGTCCGGTTTATGGAACACATGCGTAAGGTCATCGCAACTGTTCTGGATTTCCCAATGCTCATACCAGGTATATTTGCCACAGGCCGTAACCGTTGTATCCGCCTGTTTCGAATGACCTATGGTCAGATGCAACCGCACGGTGCTGTCGCAACCCGACTCTCGGGCAAACACATATACAGGGTCCATGGTGCTTTCGTAATAGGTAATACCATTCACCCATGTGAAACTGTCACATTCCGAAACCACATCCACAGTCTCGGTGGTATGATAAATAGTCAAATGCAATTTCACAATCGAGTCGCAACCCGATTCGGATGTATAGGTGATTGTCGGAGCATCCGTGCTTTCCGTATAAGTCACGCCATCCCGCCATGTGTACATATCGCAGGTGTCCACCGTATCCACAAACTGATAAGTTGGATTCACATGCACCTGCAGGGTTATCAATGAATCGCAGCCGTAGGCAGACTGCAGATTCAGCACCTCATTCGTATCGGAGGTAAAGGTGTGCCCTTCCCATGTGAACGGAAGTTCCACATCACAAACTGTCGTGTCCAACGACAAGGCATAATTACGATGGAAGGTAACTTGTATGGTTGTATCGTACAAACATCCCACATCCGTCTGCATGACAAACTGATAGGATGCGGTTGTGTCGGCGCTTAAATCATAAGGTGGTGTGATGGTGAATGTGGAATCCGTCAAACGGGTCACCCATGGTCCGATAAGTTGCTTGCTGACCACCAACGGGGCAACGGTTTGCAAGAGCGAGGGAGCGAGTGCCAATTCCCATTCTGTCAGGTATCCGTTATCTTGTTCTAACATATCCTGGATTTCTATATACCACTGTCCGTTCAGCGGGCATCCTATCAAACTGCTGAAATTCTGATAGGGATGGTATATTTGCGACATATTGGACAAATTACTGGGTTTCACAGACTTATGCGTTGTATAACTGTCATAATACATCTGTTCCGGAGAATTGAAATCCCAATATGGATTCGCATAAGACTGCAAATTCACAGATTCATAACAATATCCGTATGTTCCAGCGGCATACTGGTAATTGTGGTTGGTATTGTTAGACCAGATGTAATTCCACGGTTCACCCATGGGATTTTGCGTGCTGTCGCAGGTGACATTATCCGTCAGGCGGTTGGCAAGTCCTAAGCAGGTGCGGAAATAGTTATTGGGTATGTTTCCCCAACTCTCCGTCAAATTGTTGTAATCAGCCACAAGTTTGCTGCGATTCCCATTAGGGCACACAACTGACATTTTCAAATCCTCTAATGCGGAATGCTCCATTTTCAGCCGGACATATAGGATGTCATTCACATTGGTCATCACAGCACCGGGAATAAACTGGTTAAAATTAGCGATAGAACGATAATAGGTTCCGTATGGAGCACAGTTTATCCCATCGGGGATAAAAATCTTCTGGCTGCCGCTCTGAACGGCCGCATTAGCGGAAATGATCACATCAGAACCGCTGGAAGTTCCTATGGAAACCGTCAGCGTATCGCCCGCGCACGCATCCGTCACCACATTCACAGTCTGAATAGGCGTTGGATAATGTCGCACCGTCATCTGCACAACGCTGTCAGCACCATTTTGGGCGGTGTAATATGCGAATGCCGAACTGTCCTGATGGAAGGTCACCCCGTTCCATACCAGCGGGAACTGGTCCGGACAGACAACGCTGTCCACACTCGTGCGTATCGTATCAGGAAAACTCAAAACCAGCGTAACCAGACTGTCGCAGTCTTGCGCATTGGTAAGATGGATATCGAAAGTGCCAACATTCCCAAATGTGTTTTCCGAGAAGGTATAGGGCAACGAATCTCTCGTTATAACACGGAAAATGGTATCGTTGTTCACCGTCGGATGGTTAACCCGTATTTGAACGGTATCAGATGCCTGACAACCGCCAATCGTTTGCTGCAACACATACGATGTGGTGGTATTGGGGGTGACCTGAACAGCAGGAGTTCCCATCAATCCCGGAGTCCATTGATAAGCGCATATTGCGGTTTCATCCGGACAATCAGCGGATAAGGTCACTGTATCCCCTTGGCATATCACCGTGTCGGATGCGCGGATTTGGGCGACAGGATTCTGAATCTCTATAGAAAGCGTATCGTAGTTGACGCAATGTCCAAACGACTGTTTTAAGACATATGTCGTGGATTGTGACGGGCTGACAACCAATGTGCTGGCATGGCTTCCGTCAGGTATCCAAAGATTTGTGCAAGTGCCTGTTACCGGATTAGCAGAAATAACATTGCATTCAGCCGTCAAGGTCACCTGCTGTCCCTGACAAATCACATTGGATGGTGATGCCGTAATCACAGGACTCAACGAAATCATGTTGATAGTTGTGGTGGCAGGATCTGAACTGACGCCGTTGTATGTTTTCACCAACTGATAAGAATCCCCATCCATCGCCATTGTAGCGGGATAAATGATGGGATTTGCCTCAGACGACGACCAACCATTGGGACCAGTCCATGAATAAGTGGCACCGACCTGCGGGTTATTGCAATAAAGATGTATCGTATCTTCCTCGCAATAGGGACCGTCGTTGGAAACCTCTGCCATAATGCTGCAATCGGTCGTGGCTGTGGAAGATGATGTGGAATTGAACGAAATCACACCCGGTGACTCGCTATAATTGGTGATGAGCAGCAAATAATACTGTCCTACTTGGGCATTTGTAATATGACAATACTCTGTCGGAGCTGAATCATAACTGCAATCCACCAGATTGCCATAAGGGTAATTGGATGATGCTGTGTTGCTAGGGTGGCTTGATGTATGCAAATCATACACGCCGCAGCATAGATTATCAAGAAACTCTGTCGCAGTATTCGCTGTAAATGGTCCCCAGCATGCAAAGTCCACATCTAATCCATAGCTGCTATTTATGTAATGCTGCTGAATGTGAATGGTCAGATTTCCAGGATGTTCCACCCGCATATAATACCATGCGGGAGCAGGCGTGGAGCCAAGGCACGCCACTCTAGAGGAGCCAAAATACTCGTTCGTGTTTCCGGAAGTTCCAGAATAGTAGGTGTATTGGCCTTGATCTGTACAGAATGGATGAATATTGTCAAAGGCACACGGGGATCCGGGGGATGTACTGGCAGGATTACCGCCCATCGGGCAAGAAACGCAGGAAATATAAGCCTGCCAACCACTACTTACCCCAGCGGCATTACTCGTGAATCGGAATGTTAAGCAGTCGCCCGATGACTGGAAGGAATTCGGGAGTGTTGTACCTGTATAAGTTCCCAACAGCGGAGCGGTTGTGGAATCACCATCATATACATACAGGAAATCGCCACTTGACAAGGAGAAGGATATAAAATGAACAGACACATAGCGCCCGTCGTCGGAGCAGATAGTCTGTGTAACATCTTGACTATTACCATAATTACCATTCCCTCCAGGATCCGTCCAGAGGATAGAGCATTCACTTATGGCAGAGTCGCTCATCTCTTGGTTGCTCAGGCAAATAGCACGCAACGCAAAACCGTCATTTTTGATGGAACCATCCGACTGGAACTTTATAGTCAAAGCGCCATTAGTTGCCGTAGAGACCACTGGCGTCGTCACATTTCCCGTACCCATCCAGGTGACCAAAGGTGTTCCGGTTGTACCCACGCCATTATAAACGAATATTTTATCGCGCAAATTTTCCGTTTTATACATTCCTTCCATAATTGCCACAACACTATTCGTTGATGCTGGGTATATCACCAAATAACCATCACTATTATGGGCATATTGCCCATTAGAACCGCCATTATCATAAATCCAAGCGTCACAAGTGAAAATCAAATCCGAATTGGTTTGAGGCACATTATACATTGATACGGAGGTGGGACACGAGACACTTGCCATCCAACCGCTGTTCACACCTGAGTTATTACTCACAAAATGGAATGTGAGGCAGTCGCCAGAAGACACTATTACGGCCGGAAGGGTATTTCCCGTGTAGGTTCCCAATAAAGTGGAAGAAGTTGAATTTCCGTCATATGCATAAAGGATATCTCCCGCCGAAAGGGAAAAAGAGGAAAACCTGCATGACAAATGATCCCCGTTTCCCGAGCAGATAGTTTGTGTCACATCCTGATTGTTACCGTAATTCTCTGTTCCACCCGGATCAGTCCACAAAAAAGAGCAACCTGTTATGGAGGCAGAAGACATTCCCGCAAGGCAAGATAACTTAAAGGCAAAACCGTCCCTATTCACCGAAGCGTCTGAAGTGAAGCTAATGGTAAGTGCTCCGTTTGAAGCGGAAGATATTATAGGCGTTGTCACATTGCCTGCGCCAGTCCATTCCACCAGTGGTGTTCCATTGGTGCCCGCACCATTGTAAATCTTAATCTTGTCAAAACTGGACTCGGTATTATATGTACCTTCCACAAGGCATACTACTCCATTCGTTGTGCCTGGATAAATTATCAGATAGCCGTCATTATAACTACCATATAATCCAGTCTCGCCACCAGGATCAAACACCCACGCATCGCAAGTAGTAACCGTTTGATTGCCACTTGCGGGCACATTATAAGAATCCTGCGCATAGAGGATTCCTGTCTGACCGATAATCAGCCAGACAAGCAGCATCGCTATGCAAAGGATTCTTTTCATATTCTGATGGGATGGTGACTATGGTGTGCGCCTCTATCGTTGATTACCGTTTATGGATCACGCCGTTGAACTGGGCCGTCGGGGTCATAATGACTTCGTTCAGGCACACATGCGGCGGACGGGAAAGCACAAACTCCACCACATCGGCGATATCCTGCGCCACCAGCGGGTCGTAGCCCTCATACACCTTGTCTGCCTTGGCCTTGTCACCATGGAAGCGCACCACGGAGAAGTTGGTCTCGCAGGCGCCCGGAGAAATCTGCGTCACCTTGATGCCATATTTCAGGAAATCGGTGCGCATACCCTTGGTGAGCGCGTTCACCGCATGTTTGGTCGCACAATACACATTGCCACCATAGTAAATTTCATGTGAAGCTGTGGAACCGAGGTTGATGATATGACCCTGCTTGCGTTCCACCATCCACGGGGAAATCAGGCGGGTGATATAAAGCAGACCTTTGATGTTGGTATCGATCATGCGTTCCCAGTCCTCGATCGCGCCCTCGTGCACGGGGTTGAGTTCCACGGCAAGGCCGGCGTTGTTGACCAGCACATCCACATCGCGGAAATCCTCCGGAATGGAGTTCACCGCCTGCACACAAGCGTCATAGTCGCGCACATCAAACACCAGCGGCAGCACCTTGGTTCGGGTGGATGCCTCAATCTCCTTCGCCACCTGATGCAGTTTGTCGGCCGTGCGGCCGGTAATGATCATCTTGACATTCTGTTTGGCCAGGGTACGTGCGATGGCTTCTCCAAATCCACTGGTAGCTCCAGTAATAAAAACATTCTTCATATTTTAGCAATAATAAAATTAAATTGGCAAAGATATAAAAAAATCAGATTATCAACACTTCATAGTAAATTCCATCCAAAAAATTATTTCCCTTTTTTTGCGTATTTTTGCGCTTTCTTTTTTCAACAAGCACATGAATAGAATCGGATTGCTCATCTTGTTTATGCTATGGACGGCGGTCTTGCCGTGGAGGAGCTACGGACAGAGCGAGCCGGCAAACGCCGCCGATTCTTCAAAACAGGAAACTATTATGGGAAAATGGCATGGCATCGTCACCTTTCAGTGGCAAGGGCTGACCTGGATAGGCCGGCCGCAGTGGGGCATCACCCATCCTCAAAGGCCCGTCTGGTATGATTCGGAGATGGTTTTTGTGGACGACAGCAACTGCGTGGTGGTGGATCTGCTTGAGAACAGACGGGAAATCAAGCATTCCAACACCGTACTCATCCGCCGCTGGGAGACCGGTTACTGTCGCAGCGTGGAGGAATTCAAATACGGCACCTTCGAGTGGGAGGCACGGATGCCTTACGGCACCAACCTCTGGCCGGCACTGTGGCTCGCCTCCGATACCGCATGGCCCCCAGAAATAGATTGTGTGGAAGGATGGTCCAACAATAATCCGAAATACAACAAAGGACTGCTTTTCAAGAACATGCGCCCCACAATGCACTGGACAGAAGAAGGGAAACTACGTTCCGAACCCCGATACAACATCCGCCGAGGATGGATCAATAAAATGGATGAATATACGACTTACAAGGTGGTCTGGACTCCTGAATATGTGGACATCTTTTACGGCGACCATCTCGTCAAACGATTCGATAACCCTTATCTGCTGGAACAGTTGAACCAACCAGGACTCAAGATGCACCCGATCATGTCGCTGAATGTGCAATCCCCTTTCGATGACAAAGACTATAAGACTTACCGGGAGGCGCAAAAACCGTTTAGCATCAAGAGTTTCAAGCACATACCATGGTCTGAACCGTGAAATACCGGAAAATTTGAGACAACGCCATAACAGTCTTTCAAATACACCCGATTTTTTGTATTTTTGTCGGCTTTTTGTACATTGCACAATAAAATTATCATCAATATGGAAGAAAAAGAAAATGAAGTAGTTGAGATGCCGGAAGACATCAAACTACCCGACAACGCGTACCGCGAGCTGAAAGAGGGCGAGGAATACAAACCCATTCTGCTCGGACAGAAGAAATATCCCGAACTCAACGCATGGACCATCACCTGGGGTATCATCATGGCCATCATCTTCTCCGCGGCCACGGCTTACTCAGGCCTGCGGTTCGGGCAGGTGTTCGAGGCCGCCATCCCCATTGCCATTATTGCGGTGGGCGTTTCCACCCTGGCCAAACGCAAGAGCCCGCTCTCCGAAAATGTGCTCATCCAGTCCATCGGCGCCAGTTCCGGCGTTATTGTGGCGGGTGCCATTTTCACGCTGCCGGCCATCTACATCATCAAGGAGACCAACCCTGCCGTAGGGGCTGAAATCCAGGTCAACTTCTTCCAGATTTTCCTGTCGTCACTGCTGGGCGGTTTCCTGGGCATCCTGTTCCTAATCCCGTTCCGCAAGTACTTCGTCTCCGACATGCACGGCAAATATCCGTTCCCGGAAGCTACGGCCACCACGGAAATCATCGTTTCCGGCGCCAAGGGCGGCAACCAGGCCAAACTTCTGTTAATCAGCGGTTTGATTGGCGGTTTGTATGACTTCCTGATGACGACCTTCCATTTCTGGGCCGACACCATCTCCACGCGCATGTGCGGGTGGGGCGAGCGCTTGGCCATGGACCACAAGTTCGTCTTCAAGATGAGCGCCGAGTCCATCCTTTTGGGCACGGGGTACCTCATCGGTTTGAAATACGCAGCGGTCATCTGCGCCGGCTCCACCCTGTCGTGGTGGGTCATCGTGCCCCTCCTTGGCCAATACGGTGCCATGGATGTGGACGGCGTGCTGACCTCCATGAGCACACTGGACCCTGACTTCATCTTCGCCAACTACGCACGCTACATCGGCATCGGCGGCATCGCCATGGCCGGTCTCATCGGCGTGTGCAAATCCGCTGGCGTCATCAAAAAATCACTCGGCGTGGCTTTCAAGGCCGGCAAGCAGAAGGGCGAGGAGAACGCCGTGTTGCGCACGCAACGCGACATCTCCATGAAAATCATCCTCTTCGGTTTCCTCGCCGTGCTCGTCATGATGTTCATCTTCTTCCTCTTCGGAGGCATGAGTATGAATATCAAGCAAGTGCTGGTCGGTCTGCTGGTGGTCTTCATCTTCGCTTTCCTGTTCACCACCGTGGCCGCCACCGCTATCGCCACCGTGGGCACGAATCCCGTGTCGGGCATGACGATGATGACCTTGATTCTTTCCTCTATTGTGCTGGCCTCTGTAGGTTTGAAGGGCGGCGCCGGAATCCTCACCGCACTGGTGGTGGGCGGCATCGTCTGCTCCGCACTCGCCATGGCTGGCGGTTTCATCACCGACCTGAAAATCGGTTACTGGATCGGCACCTCGCCGTTCAAACAGGAGGCGTTCAAGTTCGTGGGCACATTGGTTTCCGCTTTGACCGTTGGCGCCGTAATCATGTTATTGTCAAAAACATACGGTTACACTGGCGAAGACGCTTTGGTGGCTCCGCAAGCCAACGCCATGGCCGCCATCATCCAACCGCTGATGTTCAACGGCTCCACTCCGTGGATTCTCTACATCGTGGGCGCCGTATTGGCCATCCTGCTCGATGTGATTGGCGTTCCCGCGCTGGCATTCTCCTTGGGCATGTTCATCCCGCTGCAACTCAACCTGCCGTTGCTGGTGGGCGGTTTCTTGGCTTGGTTCATCAAGACACGCAGCAAAGACGAAGCGCTCAACAAGATGCGCGGTGAGAAGGGCACGCTGCTCGCTTCCGGTCTGCTCGCCGGCGGCGCCATCATGGGTGTCATCAGCGCCATCCTCAAATACTGCGGCGTGGAACCCACCTTCATGGCCAACTACATCGGGTCGCCCATGTTCAACATCCTCGCCATTGTGATGTTTGTCGGACTGTGCGTCTATCTGGTACTTCATTCCTTGAATGTCAAAAAAACAAACTAAAATATGCTGATCTTAGAAAAACCTTATGTATCTGAAACACTCGTCCGAACCGCCATTGAGAAGAATCTCCCTGTGCTTAGAAACGCCATGTCGGAGAAAATGGTTGCGGAAGGACACGCCCTCAACCTGCTGAATGATGAGGAATTTGTTGCCGAATACCAAAAGCGCGGACGCCTTTACACCATGTCGGAAAACGCTTTGGGATGGTTGGTTAAAAACCTGCCTGACAAGGAGTTGCTGGACAAGATTGCCTTACTGAAAGACAAGGCCACCTTCCGCCGCATCTGCCAGGACATGTATCCGGACTTCTTCTTCTGCGAGGAAGAGATTGTAAAACTGAACAACATCAACCCTGATGAACTCACCTTCCCACTGGTGCTGAAACCCTCCGTCGGGTTCCTGAGCGCAGGCGTGCATGTGGTGAGCAATGCGGACGAGTGGAATGTCGCCATCCGCGACATCCAGGCGAACTTCCACAAAGTGAGCGCGCAATTCCCGGAATTCGTCATCGGCACGCAGAAATTCCTCATTGAGGAATATATCAGAGGCGAGGAGTATGCTGTGGACACCTATTTTGATGAGAACGGCAATCCCACCATTCTCAACATCTTCCACCACCGCTTCGCCAACGAGTCTGACACTTCCGACCGACTCTACTGCTCCAGCCGCGCGCTGTACGACCAATATGAGGAATCATTTATGAACTTCCTGGTGCAACTCAACAAAGTGCTGCAACTGCACGACTTCCCTATGCACATTGAGTTCCGCTACGACGGGAAGAAGGCCATCCCCATCGAAATCAACCCGTTGCGTTTCGCAGGATTCTGCCTCAACGAGTTGCAGACGCATATCAGCGGATTGCATCCGATTGTGGCTTATCTGGAGAATATCCACATTGGCAAAGAGGAGATGTGGCAGGGCAAGGAAAAGGACACCTACAGTTTCCTCGTGCTGGAACGCCCGTCCGACGCGGCTCCCGAAGAGCGTTTTAACGAGAAGAAATTCCGCGAGGACATGATGGATGTGCTGGAACTCCGGCCGTTGGCCGACCCCACAGTTGGCGTGGCCGCCACCGCCTTCATCCGCACCGATGACGCCCATAAGGCCGAACTGGAACACATTCTGCACTTAGATATGCGGGATTATATGATGAAGGATTAGAGATTAGAGTTGAGAGATTGACAATTTTTGATTCGATAGAAAATATAAACAATTAAACCTTAATAATATGCACATTGCCGTTGCCGGAAATATCGGATCCGGAAAAACCACCCTCACGGGCATGTTAGCCAAGCACTACGGATGGGAACCCCTGTACGAAAGTGTGGACAACAACCCGTATCTGGCCAGCTTCTACCAAGACATGCAACGCTGGTCGTTCAATATTCAGATTTATTTCTTAAACAGCCGTTTCCGTCAGGTGTTGGACATCCGCAAGCGCAAGAAGGATGTAATCCAAGACCGCACCATTTATGAGGATGCGTACATTTTCGCCCCGAACCTGCATGAGATGGACTTGATGGCCACCCGCGACTTCGAGAACTATTCGCAGTTGTTCGAGCTGATGAAGCAGTTCATCCAAGCGCCCGACCTGCTCATCTATTTGAAGGCGGATGTATCCACCTTGGTGACGCAGATTCACAAGCGCGGTCGTGCCTACGAGGATTCCATCCGATTGTCCTATTTGGAGAATCTGAATGAGAAATACGAAAAATGGTTGTCCAACTACAATGAGGGCAAGTTGCTCGTAGTGGATGTGAACACCATCAAATTCGCCGAGAAACCGGAGGATTTCGGTGAGATTATCAACAAGATAGACGCCGAGCTGTTCGGTCTGTTCAAGTAATGGGATTCATCGGCATCATACCGGCACGATACGCCTCCACCCGATTCCCAGGCAAGCCATTGGCTTTGGTTCACGGCAAACCTATGATTCAGGTGGTCTATGAGCATGTGCGCAAGGCAGGACTCGACCGCATGGCAGTGGCCACGGACGATGAGCGCATTGCGGAATGCGTACGCGGTTTTGGCGGACAAGTGGTGATGACCAAACCCACGCACCCGTCGGGCACCGACCGCTGCGGAGAGGCGGCGGCATTGCTGGGACTGCATGACGATGATGTCATCGTGAACATCCAGGGCGACGAACCCGGCATCAGCACCAAGGAAATAGGCCTGCTGACCGGACTCTTTGACCGCCCGGAGGTCCATATCGCCACCTTGGTGAAACCTTTCAAAGACACCGACAACGCCAACAACCCCAACAAGGTGAAAGTGGTGCTTTCCAAGAACCAAAAAGCGCTGTATTTCAGTCGTTTGCCCATCCCATTCGTGCGCGACAGCCTCTCGCCTGCCCCAACCTATCACCTGCATCTCGGCATTTATGCATACCGTTATGAGACATTGAAGCAACTTATCCTTCTGCCACCTTCATCGTTGGAAAACAGCGAAAAGCTAGAGCAACTGCGCTGGTTGGAAAACGGTTTCGACATCTACACTGCCCCCTGCGATTACGAAGGAATCGGTATCGACACACCGGAAGACCTCCAGAATTTCAATCTAATTTAGAACCAACACCCAAACACCCATGATCAATTACATCATAAAAGCCCTGTTGAATGACAACTCCATTTTCATCAACGATTTGGGAACCTTCACCAAGCAATACCAGTCTGCACGTTTTGATGGCGACACCATCTTACCGCCACAATACATTGTGAATCTGACTGTTAAAGATGACCAGCCCGACGGAACGGAGTTCATCAACCTGCTGTGCCGTGAGAAGCAATGCCGCATCACGGAAGCCGCTGCTGAGATCAGCCATTGGGTGGAAGAACTGAAAACAGCTCTGGAAAACAACAAGAGTGTCAGTTTCGACAATTTCGGCACCTTCTCCCTGAGCGACAAGGGAGTGATCCAATTCGTATGCGACCACATCGATGAAATCAACCGTGAGTTTGAAGGAATGGGAGTGGTGAGATTAGGTGCAAGAGGGGATGATATGGAAGAGGTACAAGAGATGAATGAGGAGGAAGAGAGAATAAGAGGAGAAGAGGAGAGAAGATTGCAGGAGGAAGCCGAACAGAGATTGAGAGAGGAAGAGGAAAGACTTGCACGCGAGGCTGAGGAAAAACGATTGCAAGAAGAGGCGGAGCAACGGTTAAGAGAGGCTGAAGAACAAGAGAGATTGGCCAAAGAGGCCGAAGAAAGAAGACTGCAGGAAGAAGCGGAGCAACGATTGAGGGAAGAAGAGGAAAGACGCGCCCGCGAGGCAGAGGAAAAACGATTGCAAGAGGAAGAGGAACAGAGGAGAAGAGAAGAAGAGGAAAGACGCGCCCGTGAGGCAGAGGAGAAGCGTTTGCAGGAGGAAGCGGAGCAGAGATTAAGAGAAGCTGAAGAACAAGAGAGATTGGCCAAAGAGGCCGAAGAAAGAAGACTGCAGGAAGAAGCTGAACAACGGTTGAGGGAAGCTGAAGAGAATGTGAATACGGAAGAAGTACAGGAGGCGCATGTGGTGCAAGAGGTACAAGATGCAAAGGTGGTTCATGAGAGTACTGATACTGATGGGGATAATGGTGATGGCAATATTCCGACTGAAGAAAAGAAGAAGCATCGCAGTCTGTGGTGGCTGTTTGTCCTTCTCATCCTCATCGCTTTAGGAGTGTTGGGTTACCTGTTCCGTCAGCAGCTGCTAACCGTTTTCAACAATCTGAAAGAAAAGATTACCGCACCGAAAGAAGCCGTGGTCACGGAAGAACCCGAAACGGTTGCTGAAGACACGATTGCCTACGATGAGACCGTTGCAGAAGACACGGTTAGCGAGCCGGAGGTTTACACGCCTGAAGTGGTGCGAAACACAGCCAACGGAAACTATCCCGTCATCCGCTTTGAGCAGGGCCACTACTATGTGATTGCCGGCAGTTTGCCCAACGAGCAGGACGCCGTGCGACACATCAAACAACGCAATCTAGACCAATACGAACCGAAACTGGTCACGCAGAGCGGTGTTTCCAACCTGCGTGTCTGCATCGGCATATTTGACACAGAGGAAGAGGCGGAGTCCTTCGCCAAGAATGTCAACCCGAAATACTGGGTACTGAAATAATGGAAGATTAAATATTAAAAATTGCACCCTTGAAAAAGCATATTCCCAACACATTAACCTGCCTGAACCTGGTATGCGGGTGTCTCTCTATCATGGGAGCCCTGAAAGGCAATCTGGAGGCAGCAGCCATTTTCATCATCATCGCGGCCGTGTTCGACTTTCTGGACGGTTTTGCCGCCCGATTGCTGAAGGTCAGTTCCGACATCGGGAAAGAACTGGACTCTTTGTCGGATGTGGTTTCGTTTGGTGTAGCCCCAGGCATGATTATCTACACATGGCTGGTGCGTTGCACAGCAGGAATATCCCCACTGCATCAGGGCGTTTTCTATGAGTTTCTGCCTTTTATCGCCCTGCTGGTGCCGGCCTTATCGGCGGTCCGCCTTGCCCGTTTCAACCTGGATGAGAATCAAAGCACCTCATTCTATGGGTTACCCACACCGGCCAACGCCATGTTTCTCGGATTCTTGCCCCTGGCGGCGGAACGGCTCGTCTTTTTGAACAATTTTTGGGTAGTATGGGTATTAACGGTCATGTTCTCCATCCTGTTGGTCTCCCCTATCTGGATGCTCTCTCTCAAATTCAAGGATTTCAAATGGAAGGGACTGAACATCGCCCGTTACATTCTAATCATTTTCGGTGCCATCATGATACCCATTTTCGGTTGGGGCGCATTTCCCATCATCATCATGGGCTATATCATCCTTTCACTCTTATATCACGCATTGATCAAACTACAGGTAGTATGAAATACAAAAACATTGCCTTATTCTGCGGCTCAGCGGAAGGAAACAACCCCGTATATGCCCAGCAAGCCCGCGAATTCGGGATTCGGCTGGCGGAAAAGAATCTCACGCTCTACTATGGTGGCGGCTGCATCGGACTGATGTGGGCCACGGCGGAGGAGGTCATGAACCACGGCGGCACCGTAATTGGCGTGGCGCCCGACTTCTTCACCCGCAACCATGTGCTGGCCGAGAACATCACCAAGATGATTTATGTGAAAACCATGAGCGAGCGCAAGCAACTTTTGGAGTATGAGGCTGATGCTTTTGTGGCGCTTCCCGGCGGCTACGGCACCATGGACGAACTCTTTGAAATACTCACCGACAGCCAGCTCGGCATGCACACCAAACCCATTGTGCTGTTCAACCAAAACGGATTTTACGATCCCCTTGTAGCCCAGTTGGAACGATTCAGCGAGGAAGGGTTCCTGCGCCCGTTCCACAAAAAACTGCTGATGGTGGCCAACACTATAGATGAGATTTTTGAATGTCTGGACACCTACGAAAACACCAACGACCCGAACTGGCTGAAGCATATCCGACACTAACTATCAAAACATAATAACCTAAAATCCAACATTATGCAGTTTAAAGATGTCCTTGTATCCCCGAAATTGAAAGAGCAGCTGTTGAACCAAGTGCACGAGCATCGCATCAGTCACGCCCAGTTTTTCCTGGCCCAGCCCGGCAACCATGCTTTCGCGCTGGCGGTGGCGCTGGCGCAATACCTTTGCTGCGAGCACCCGACAGACACGGACTCCTGCGGCACCTGCCCTTCTTGCGTGCAATTCTCCAAGCTTTCTCACCCAGACCTGCACATCTATTTCCCGAACTGCAACACCAAAACCATCAAAAAAGACTCCGACTCCATTCTGCTGGCACCGGAATTCAAGGATTTTGTGATAAAAAACAATTACCACATCACCATGCAGGACTGGCTCAATGTGCTGGAAGGCGAGAACAAACAGCCCTCCATCAACATCCGCGACTGCTCCAACATCATCAACCATAACAGCATGCGCTCGTACATGGGCGGATACAAAGTGTATATCCTTTGGGCGGTTGACCGCCTATACCATTCCGCGGCGCCAAAACTGCTGAAAACCCTGGAGGAACCCGACGGCCAATCCCTGTTCATCCTTATCTCCGAAAAACCCGACCAGATTTTGAGCACCATCCTCTCCAGAACGCAACTGGTGAAGATTCCGCGTCTTACAGACGAAGAACTGATGGATGCGCTGAAAGCCGCTGAACCGGACATAGACGACCAAACCATCCACGACATTGCCGTCATTTCGGAAGGCAACTACAACAAAGCTCTTCAGATATATCAGGACAACGCCGAGCAGCGGGAAATGATTGACACTTTTGACACCATGATGACCAGCATAATGGCCTTCGTCCACCAACGTCCGTTAGAGGAAATCAACTATGCCCAAGTGCAAACACTCTTCGGGGTGATTGTGAAACAGGGACGCGAGAAGCAAAAGGCGTTTGTCGAACTTATCCTGCGCATGCTCCGCAACCTGCTGATGCAGAACACAGGATCCGCCAATTTAGTCAAGGTCACCGATCAGGAATCCGGCATTCTTTCCAAGTTCAAGAACCTCAACCTAGTGCATATCACCAAGATGACGGAAGAGTGCAACAAGGCGTTGTATCACATCAACCGCAACGGGAACACCGCCCTCATTTTCACGGATCTGTATTTCAAATTGGCAGGATGCGTTAAATAGTCCTATCCCCTGCGAACCAGTGCCTTCAAGTATGACCTGTTCATCACGAACAGAGCGCCCAGGTACGCCACCAGCAACACGGAGTTGACGATCAGGCGAACACCCACCTTTTCTATATGTAACCCATTGTTAACCAACACGCTCAATCCATACACACCAACGGCGAGCAAGATGTAGAAAAGGATTTTCTTCAGGTTGTAATCCACATGATAGTATTTCTGTCCGAGCAGATAAGACACGACCATCATGGACAGATAGCAGGCAAATGTCGCCCATGCGGAACCCATATAGTCGAAGCGCGGAATCAGCACTATATTGAGAACCAGTGTGATTATGGCACCGAAAATAGCAATGTACGCACCGAATTTGGTTTGTCCGGTAAGTTTGTACCAGATGGAAAGGTTATAGAAAATACCGAGGAAAAGATTGGCCATCAGCAAGATAGGCACGATGGGCAGACCCACGCGGTAGGCCGGTCCCACAAAATATTGCACGATATCGATATAAAGCATGATGCCCACAAAAATGATGGAACAGACGAACACAAACGCGGTCATCACCTCCGCATAAGTCTCCTTCGCATCCTTGTCTTTCGATTTGCTGAAGAAGAACGGCTCTGCGGCATATTTGAAGGCCTGCACAAAGATGGTCATCATGATGGATATTTTGTAGCAGGCACTATAAATGCCCACCGAAGCCAGCGGGTCGGGTTGGACAGAGAAGCGTTTCAACAGCACACGGTCCATGGTTTCATTCACGATGCCCGCCAGACCGAATATCAGCAACGGGAAAGCGTAGGCGAACATCTTCTTCCACAACGCCCAGTCAAACACATACTTCTGCTTAAGAATGCTCGGAAACAGCATAGCCAGCGTAACCACTGAAGCGATCAGATTGGCAATGAAGATGTACCCCACTCCGATTTCCGGATTGTAGATGGCACGGATAAACGACGAGTCTGGATTTTGCTTGAGCAGGTAGGGACAAAGCAGCAGGAAGAAAAGATTGAACAGCACATTCACCACGATATTGGTGATTTTCACCGCAGCGAAGCGGAACGCCCGGTTCTGGTGGCGGAGTTGGGCGAAAAAGATGGAAGTCAGGGCATCTACGCCAATGATAATGGAGAACCAGACCACATACTCCGGATGATTGGGATATCTCAGCCATTCCGCAATATTGCCTTTGAACACCGAGCAAAGCACGATAAACAGCGTCGAGGTGAACAGCAGCGAGGTAATAATAGTGGTATAAACCTTGTCTTTAATCTCCTCATTTCTGGAAAAATTGAAGAACGCCGTCTCCATTCCGTATGTGAGGATCACGATAAAGAGACTGGTCCAAGCATACAATTCGCCCACCACGCCATACTGTGCGGCATCGGCGAAGATGTAGGTATGAAGCGGCACCAGCAAATAATTGAGCAAGCGCCCAAGAATATTGGTGGCACCATAGATAACAGTCTGTCCGGCAAGTTGTTTTATTGAGTTAGGCATGATAGGTGAAGTTGGTAAAAGGGGTAAATGGGGTCAATGGGGTCAATGGGGGTAAATGAGGTAAAAGGGGTAAATGGGGTGGGTATTAGGGAATCATTAGGATTAGGATTTGTTTTTTTGCCTTCCGCCTTACATCTTACATCTTACATCTTACATCTTACATCCTACATCTTACATCTTAAGTCTTAAGTCTTAACTCCTACATCTCACATCTCTCGTCTCACATCTCTCAATGGTATCCTTTTCTTCTCCCGAAGTCGTAGGCAATGTAGCCGCAGAGATAGAAGGGTTTGGCTTTATTGAAGGCCATCTGCTGGATGAAGGGGAAGACCATATCGATGCTGAGGCCGACTTCCAGCGCTTGGATTTTATAGTCGTTCTTGGCGAATTCGAAATTGAATCCGGTTTTGGCGTAGAAACCGGGGCGCACTTTGGTCTGCAGAATACCGGTATAGAACGGGGCTCCGCCGATCACATTGTTCAGATTGTGCTTCTCGGGGTCATACATCACCACTTCGGAGAAACCGGTGTTGTAGTTGAGCACCTCCACATAATTGGGGATTCCGAATGCGATGGACGGGCCGGCGGAGAGTGTGTATTTGATCTGCACGCCACCCCAATAGGGTTTGGTGTGCAGGGTACGCTGGTAACCGTAACCGCCGCGCAAGAAGAAAAGCGTGTAGAGTTGCCCGTAACGGCACGGACGCACGCCCGAATAGAGCACATTCACAGAACGGACTGACTTGGGATGCTTGTTGTACATGAACTCCACCTCCCAGAAATGCTTGTTGTAGAGATCTGGTGTGCGGCCATGCTGGAAACCCGCTCCGAAACCGCCTGTATTGAGGAACAGTTCCAGATTCCACTCCTTCAAGGTAACATCATGATAATACTCCCCCACCTCTTGGGCGTGGGCGCTAAGACAGGCCACGGCAAGGGAAAAGGCCAAAATCAGCCCTCGAAAATGGCCGGCAGCCGCACCTTTTGTCATACGGCACGCTACTCGGCAGGAGTTTCCGGTGCCTGATAATAGGTGTAATGTCCGTATGCGGCGCATTTGTGCTGCGTGTCACATGCGGAAAACAGTGCCAAACCGAAAAAAATCACGGCGACTAATACTATAATCTTTTTCATTATCGTTATATTTTTTTAATCGTGCAAAGATAAACAAAAATCAATGAGGAATGATTTTTTGACATTTATTTTTTAAACAGTTGAATTTTAAAAACTTAAATATCATCCTTCTTCTCTTCCTGCTGGTGCAAAACCTGTATGCGCAGCCGGACCCCCACCATCTTGACTCCATTTCCCAGTATCCGGAACGGGCGGAAAGCATTCTCCGCAGCCTGGAAAACCACGGCTATCCGTTCGCTTCCGTAACCTTGCAGGCCGTTGATCCAGATAACGGCAATATGACCCCGGTTATTGTCATAGACTCCAATATTTTTGTCACTTTTGACTCCATCGTGCTGAAAGGGGATGTGAAATTGTCGAAAAACTTCCTATATCCCTATCTAGGTTTGCGCAAAGGGATGGTCTATAACGAACAGCTCAGGGAGGACGTGGATGCCAAGCTGGAGGAACTGCCGTTTGCCACGGTGGCGCAGCCCTCCGGCGTTTCGTTCGTGAAAGACAAAGCCTACTTGTACATCTATCTCAACGCCCGGAGGACCAACCAGTTTGACGGCTATGTGGGACTGGTTCCCGCCGACGAACGCACCGGCAAGGTGGCGGTACAGGGCGACTTGTCGTTAGCGCTGCAAAACATCCTCCACCAAGGCGAGAGCATCGGATTGCACTGGTACAGCAGCGAGCGGAAATCACAGCATCTGGACCTCGCCATCAAATTTCCTTACCTGTTCCGTACGCGCTTTGGCATAGAAGGCACCTTCCTGCTGGACAAGAAGGACACCTCCTACCTCAACCTCAACTACCACATCGGCATCCCCTACGCCTTTCTCAACAACAGCTACATAGAACCCTATTTCGACTATACCAGTTCCTCCATCCTCAATCCCGAACTGCTGCGATTTGACAGCGACTCCAGCTTTATGGATTTCCGTAAAACACTGTACGGCATTAAGTTACATTTCAGGAAACTGGACTATCTGTTCAACCCGCGCAAGGGCGTGGACATGTGGGCGGACCTGTCGGCAGGACGGCGCAGAATTCTTCCGAACTCGCATGTGCCAAGCGAATTCTACGACCATCTGACCATGCAGAAGACAACTTACCGGTTAAGCGGTTCCATACAAGGATACATTCCCATTTGGAAATGCTTCGTGCTTGCCCCACGCGTTCAAGCCGGCTCGCTGCTTGCCGGACCGCACTATTTCAACGAATTGTTCAAACTCGGAGGACCGGGTTTCATTCGCGGTTTCAACCCCAACGACATTTACGCCTCCACCTATCTGCTCTACTCGCTGGAGTTCCGCTATCTTTTCGGAAAGAAATCCTTCGCCAACCTGTTTTTCGATGGCGGCGCGTACGAGCAGCAGATGAACAACGCCTACCGTTTCGACACGCCTTTCGGATTTGGCGCGGGCGTGCACCTGGCCGTCAGGAGCGGCATCTTCTATCTGGAATACGCCCTCGGCAGACAACTCGGCAACCCCATCTCCTTCAAAACCGGCAAGATACATTTTGGCGTACAAGTGGAATTTTAGGCCGTTTTTTGTATCTTTGCACCCTGATAGAAAAAACTGCAACATGAACATCGTAAAACCCTCTATCCCAAAAGGAACCCGAGATTTCACGCCCACCGAGATGATGCGGCGCAACTATATTTTCGACACCATCCGTTCCGTATTCTACAAGCACGCCTACCTGCCGATTGAAACCCCATCGATGGAGAACCTCTCCACCCTGATGGGCAAATACGGTGAGGAGGGCGACCGCCTGCTGTTCAAGATCCTCAATTCTGGCGATTTCACGCATGGCGTGGACTTCAACGATCCGGAGATGTCGGTCAACAAGCTGGCCACCAAACTGTGCGAGAAGGGCTTGCGCTATGACCTGACCGTGCCGTTTGCCCGTTTTGTGGTGCAGCACCAGAACGAAATTACCTTCCCGTTCAAGCGCTACCAGATGCAGCCTGTATGGCGCGCCGACCGGCCGCAGAAGGGCCGCTACCGCGAGTTCTACCAGTGCGACGCCGACATCATCGGCAGCACCTCGCTCATCAACGAGGCCGAACTTATTGAGATCACGGATGAGATTTTCTCCAAATTCGGCATCGCCGTGGTGATGAAAGTCAACAACCGCAAGATACTGTCCGGCATCGCTGAAGTGATTGGCGAGGCGGAAAAGGTGACCGACTTGTGCGTGGCCATGGACAAATTGGACAAGATTGGCGAAGAAGCCGTGTGTGCCGAGATGCTGGAAAGAGGCATCTGCCAGGAGGCCGTAGAGAAGTTGAAACCTGTCTTCTGCTTCGGAGGCCAGAGCAATGCTGAAAAGCTGGCCGGTCTCTCCAATCTGCTGTCTTCCAGCGAAATCGGCATGAAGGGTGTGGAAGAGCTGACCACCATGTTGGACTATGTGAAGGATATGGAATTGTCCACTGAAGTGGAGATTGACATCACACTGGCACGCGGACTGAACTACTACACGGGCGCCATCTTCGAAGTGAAGGCCAAGGATGCGGCCATGGGCAGCATCTCCGGCGGCGGGCGCTACGACAACCTCACGGGCATATTCGGACTTAAGAACATGTCAGGCGTGGGCATCTCCTACGGTGCGGAGCGCATCTACGATGTTCTGAACGAGCTCAACCTCTTCCCCGCTGAGATTCTGAACCCCGTAAAGGCGCTGTTCATCAACTTCAGTAACGACGACGAGCCCTACGCGCTGCAAGGGTTGCGCGCCGTGCGCAAGGCTGGTATCTCCGCCGAGATTTATCCCGACCATGTCAAAATCGGCAAGCAGATGACTTACGCCAACAACAAAGCCATCCCGTTCGTCATCATGGCTGGTGAGAATGAACGGAACAATAAGACATTCACCCTCAAGGATATGAATACGGGCACCCAAGAAGAACTTGCGCTGGACGCCCTGATTGAAAAACTGAAATAGCCGTCCCATGGATCCGGAAAAACCGAACCGTTTCTCAAGAACACTCAAAGTGCTTTGGCGCAAAGTCAAGGAATACACCCGAATCAAGGAGGACACCGACTACGAAGCCACGGTGGACTTCATCTCACAGAGTGTGGTGTTCCGCGGATTCAATGTATGGATTCTGTTTTTCGCCATCATCGTGGCATCCGTCGGACTGAATGTGAACTCCACGGCGGTCATCATCGGCGCCATGTTGATTTCGCCGCTTATGGGACCTATCAACGGCATCGGGTTAGCCATCGGAATATTTGACGAAAAACTGCTCCAAAAATCCGTGAAGAATCTGATTATCATGGTGTTAATCAGTTTGGCGGCCTCCACGCTCTATTTCTTGATCTCCCCCATCAACGATGCCCGTTCAGAACTTTTAGCGCGTACGCAACCCACCATTTTCGATGTGTTCATCGGATTTTTCGGCGGCTTGGCCGGCATTCTGGCCACCTCCCGCAAGTCGCAGTCCATCACGGTCATCTCCGGTGTGGCCATCGCCACCGCCTTGATGCCGCCGCTCTGCACCGCCGGTTTCGGCATCGCCACGGGGCAAATCTGGTATTTCCTCGGCGCCTTTTATCTCTTCTTCATCAACTCCTTCTTCATCGCTTTGGCCACTTTCGTCACCGTGCGTCTGCTGGGATTTCCGCAGGTCAAATTTGTGGATGAGCATCGCCACAAGGCCGTGAAGCGCATCATCACCATCTTCACCGTCATCGTATTGGTACCCAGCATCTATCTGGCTGTTGATGTCATCCGCGAGGCTGCCTTCAACACACAGAGCCAGAAATTCGTCAACGAGATTCAAAACAGCGACATGCTGGCCGAGACAGAGATCATCAAATCCGACCGTGAATATCACCACCGGAGCCAGTCCATCACCCTGATCCTGTTTGGCGAGCCGCTGGATAAGGAGCAAGTGTATCAACTGCAACACATCCTGCACAAAGACTATGGATTGACCAAAACCAACCTGGTGATCAAGCAGTCGTCGGACAAACCCATCGACATCAAGCAGCAGAACGAAATCATCGAGGACCTTATTGACAAGAAGGACGAGACCATCCGCCAGCAGGACTCCATCATCCACGAGTTGCGGCGGCAGCTGGAGGAGTCTCCAAAATCCGACTTGTAATTATTATTTTCAACATTATGAGAATCAAGATATTATTCACTTATTATGCACAGTGACTTCTAGTGCTTCTTCACAAAAAAAATATTGCTTAAAATTTAACATATAATTAGGAAAAAATTATATTTTTGCGGTTGGAAATAAAATATTTAAAAACCGCGAAAATGGAAATACGAAGATTCGGTTATTATTGATTAGATACTTGGGTGTTGGCTAATGTCATACAACTGGCCACACAGAATTTTTGCATGCACTATCTCAACCGCACAAATGACCCCTGCGGCCGCCAATACGACCAAATGACGCAGGCAGCAAGGTCTGTGCCCGCAAATATTGCGGAAGGCAGTTCGCGTCGTTCCACATCTAAAGAAACGGAGATGAAACTCACCGATGTGGCTCGCGCAAGTCTCGCCGAACTGGCCAACGACTATCTAAACTGGTTGCTATGAGGAGAAACTGTCCCATGGTCAGTGAAATCAGATGAACATAAGACTGTCACCGCTGTCCAACTTGACCCACCCACCTATAAGGATGATGTACAGCATCTGAGCAGTATCCACATTTTGATTCAAAAGCAGAAATTTGACCAATGGCTACGTTCTGGAAATTCCACAACAGAAGCCAACTGTCTGCTCATTCTTTGTAACCGCCTAATTATGATGCTGAACAAACAACTGTCCAACCAATTGGCCACATTTAAAGAAGAAGGCGGTTTTGCAGAGGCCCTAAGTGCCGACCGAATTGCCTATCGAGCGGCGCAAAGTGTCAAAGCCAATGCACCTTCTTGTCCGAAATGTGGGAAACCCATGATCAAACGCGTTGCTAAGAAAGGGATAAATTCTGGCAAGGAATTCTGGAGTTGCAGTGGCTATCCGGAATGCAATGGGACAAGAAGTTTGAAGTGATATTGTCGGGATAATCGTTTCGGCATTTCAAAATTTCGATTAATCGAAATTTTGAAATGCCGCCTTTGTTATTTCGAATTTGTCTCGCCCTACCTCTCCATTTTTTTTGTACTTTTGCACGCTTATTTGAGCAAAGACAATATAATTCAAAAAAACAATGAAAAAGATACTGGTTATAGGTGCTTGCGGACAAATCGGTTCCGAACTCACACCCGCTTTACGAAAACAATACGGCACAGACAATGTGGTTGCCGCTGACATGATTTACCCCTTGAAAGGAGACTTGGCCGAGGCCGGTCCTTCCTGCAAGATTGACGCCACCAACGCGCAAGACATCGCCGATGCGGTGAAGAAGTACAATATCGACGCTATCTACAACCTGGCGGCTATCCTTTCCGCCAAGGCAGAAGCCAACCCGATGCTGGGTTGGAATGTGGGCGTAGGCGCACTCATCAACTGCCTGGAAGTCTCCCGCGAGATGGGTTGCTCCCTCTTCACTCCGAGTTCCATCGGCGCGTTCGGCCCGGGCACCCCGCACGACATGACACCGCAGGACACCATCCAACGCCCCAAAACCATCTACGGCGTGACCAAGGTGACGGGCGAGTTGCTCAGCGACTACTACTTCAAACGCTTCGGCGTGGACACCCGTTCAGTGCGCTTCCCTGGCCTGATTTCCAATGTCACGCTGCCCGGCGGCGGCACCACCGACTACGCTGTGGAGATTTACTACGCAGCCGTCAAGGGTGAGAAGTTCACCTGCCCCATCGCCAAAGGCACCTTCATGGACATGATGTACATGCCCGACGCCCTCAAGGCCGCCATGGACCTCATGGAAGCTGACCCGAGCAAGCTCGTGCACCGCAACAGCTTCAACATCACCGCCATGAGCTTTGAACCGGAGATGATCTACAACGAAATCAAGAAACACATCCCCGATTTCCAGATGGAGTACCAATACGATGAACTCCGCCAAACCATCGCCGACTCCTGGCCGAACCAGATGGACGACCACTGCGCCCGCGAGGAATGGGGATTCAAACCCATCTACGACCTGGCCTCCATGACCGAGGACATGCTCAAAGTGCTGGGAGAACGCTACAGCAAGTGAAAGACAATTAAATAAACACATTATGATTTACTTAGATAATTCCGCAACATCATTTCCGAAACCGAAAGAGGTTTACGATTTCATGGACAACTTTTACCGTGTGCACGGTGTGAGTCCGGGCCGTGCCGGCTACGACGCTGGCATTGAGACCGGTGAGCTGCTGACCGACACCCGCCGCCTGCTCTCCCAACTTTTCAACGGAGGCGCCAAGGTTGACGAGCGCCGTCTGACTTTCAGCTACAACGCCACCGACTCCTTGAACATTCTGATTCAAGGACTTGCACAGAAAGGTTCCCATGTCATCACCACCATGTTGGAGCACAACTCCGTGCTTCGTCCGCTCTACTGCCTCGAGCAGCAGGGCATCATCGAGGTCACTTATCTGCCTTTTGACGAGGCCGGTTATGTGCATCCTGATGATTTCAAGAAAGCCATCAAACCGAATACCAAGATGGTGGTTTGCACACAGTGCTCCAATGTGATCGGCACCGTGCAACCCATTAAGGAAATCGGCAAGGTTTGCAAGGAAAATGGCCTTATCTTCGTAGTGGATGGCAGCCAAGGCGCCGGCGCTGTGGAGATGAACATGCTGGACTATGGTGTTGACGCATATGCTTTTACGGGCCACAAATGTTTGATGGGACCCACCGGTATCGGCGGTTCCTATGTGGCTGAGGGCGTGGAAGTGCGCCAAACCCGCTTCGGCGGCACAGGCGTGCGTTCCGCCGTGCGCACCCACCTCGACGAGTATCCTTACCGTCTGGAAGCCGGCACCATGAACATGCTCGGCATCAGCGGTTTGTACAGAGGTGTGAAATGGATTGAGGAGAAAGGTATCCAGAACATCCATGATCAGGAGATGAAACTGTGGAAGAAACTCCGCGACGGCCTCCGCGAGATTGAGGGCGTGACCGTATATTGCGCCACCACCGTTGAGAACCAGAACCCCGTGCTCTCCATCAATGTGAAGGGCTTCGAGGCCATGGATGTGGGCACCATGCTGGATGTGGACTACGACATCGCATGCCGCACCGGTCTGCAGTGCGCCCCGCTGGTGCACGAGCGCATCGGCACGCTGCCTGTTGACGGCACCGTGCGTTTGAGTATCGGCGCGTTCAACACGGAAGAGGAGATTGACACCTGCATCAACGCCGTGAAGGAAATCGCCGCACTGAAAAACTAATGCCACACGACCGCAGGGGCGATATCATTCGCCCCTGCGACATTTTATATGTCAGACAAAAAACAAAACAGAAAATGGGTCGGGCATCTGGCCGCATTGGCAGTGTATGTCATCTTCGGCATTAACCCCAACTGTTCCAAGGCCGTAGTCCCGCAATACATATCCCCAGAGGTTTTCACCGCCGTACGCATGTTATTTGGTACGGCGGCTTTTTGGTTATTGAGTTTGCTTACAGGCACACGCGAGCGTGTGGGCAGGCGCGACATGCACATCCTTATTTGGGGCGGCATCGTGCTGGCGGGCACGCTGGTCGCCTTCTCGGAGGCGTTCCGCTACACCTCGCCCTGCTATGTGTCGCTGGTTTCGGCCACCAGCCCATTGATTGTGATGCTCATGGCCGCCTTGTTCCTCAAGGAGCCCATCTCCTGGCGCAAATCGCTGGGCGTGTTCATCGGCATTGGCGGCGCGCTGATGGTGGTGCTCTTTTCATGGGGAAACGACGCCAACGCGACCGCTCTCGGACTGCTGCTGTGTCTGGTCAACATCCTCTTCTACGCCGGATATCTGATCCTTACGAGGGCTATTTCTAACAAATACAACCCCATCACCATGATGAAATGGATTTTCCTTTACGGAAGCGTCATCTGCGTGCCCATGGGGATTCCGTTTTTGTCGGCGGACAGTTGTCCGATGCTGGTGGGTCATGTGCCCGTGAGCGCCTATCTTAACCTCTTCACCGTGCTTATCTTCGCCACCGTGGTCTCCTATTTCCTGCTGCCCATCGCCTTGCGCCACATACGCCCCACCACCGTGAGCATGTACAGCAACCTGCAGCCGTTAGTGACTGCCGCCGTTGCCATCGCATTCGGGCAGGACATCTTTACCTGGAACAAGCCCGTGGCCCTGGCGCTCATTATCTTGGGTGTATATCTGGTGACCACGAGCCGGGCGAAAAGCGATGAGGTGAAATGATTCATGGGATTCCGCCGCTCACTATGTTCACAGCGGAATGGAGGACCGCGCAACATTCCACAAGACGCAATAGCGTTGAGCAGAAACTACAGCATAACAGGTCAACATCCATATTATCGCATAAAAAAAGGGACCTTGTCGGTCCCTTTTTGGTGGGTTGTATAGGAGTTGAACCTATGACCTCTGCCGTGTGAAAGCAGCGCTCTAAACCACTGAGCTAACAACCCTTGATTTGAGGACGCAAAAATACACTTTTTTATTTATCATCCATCAAAAAAAATCAAAAAAAAAGGCCGCTTTTGCGCGGCCTTGTATCTATCTGTTATAGAGATTATTTCTTAATGAATTTGGTCGTGACATTGGTCTTGCCATCCGTCAAACGGAGGAAATACATGCCACTGGAAAGGGCATTTACATCAAGGGAAATGTTATTTTCCTGCACATTCTGCGCACTCACCACTCTACCCGTCATATCAACCACATAGAGTTGGCTGACCTGGAATTTGTCATTCTTCACCGTCACATTGAGTTGGTCAACAGCTGGATTGGGGGCAACGGTAATGTCGCTCTCGGAAACATAGTTGTTGATACCAGTGGTGAAATCGGTCATGCTGCGCGGAACAATGTAGTATCTGTAATCCGGGTAAGTGTTACCAATTTTGCTGGTGGAGAAATTGAAGCCGGTGATGTTAACCATGCCGGTGGGAATGTCCTGACCGATGGTGTTGGCATCCTGGAAATAGGGATACACGGCCTTGGCGCTTGTGCCGTTTTGGGAAATCTCGTAAGTGTTCAGCGTGGCGAACTGGCCTTGATCCACAAAAGTCACATCATGCAGCTTGATCAGTTCGGCCTGGTGCTGAATCATAAAACTCTGGTCATTGAGTTGGGCCAATGTAATCGTAAGCGGAGTCACATCCTCAAACATGGACACCAGCTCGCCGTATGGCTGGGTGGGTTTGAACTCAAGGAATCCGTAATAGTTGGTCAGTGTGCCGTAAATGTCTTTCACCTTGTCGCCAATCTCAAGGGAACCGAGATTGTTACCCGGATCGTAAATCAAAACAGCGCCTGTTTCATCTTGAATCACCTTCTGGTTGTTATAGGAAGCCACAGCGGTAACCACAACTTCGCCGGTAAGCTTATATTCAACCGTGGAAGCATTGTTTACGGTAACATCCGTATAATCCAACTTGGAACGGAGATCTGCGATAGTGGCGCAATTGAATTCAGGGGAAACGCCATAAGTGAACACAACGGTATCCACAGTCATGGCATTGCCAGTCGTGTCAGCCACATTGGTGACCACGAGGGTGTAGGTGGAACCTTCGGTCAGATCAGGGCTTACGCCAAGGGTAACCACGCGGTTGTTCAGCGTTGCGCTGGTCACATTGATGGAGTTGTCCAAACTATAGTTGGCCACATTCTGGGCGGTTACGGGGTCAACGACCTCGCTGAAGGTCACAGCAAGCGTATTGGCAGAAGGGGTGACACTGGTCACAAAAGGAGCCACCGTGTCGGGACCTGCAGATTGTGATGTGACAATCACATTGTCCAGGAAAAAGCGGCCTCTGCTATCTTGGAAACCTTGGAATTTGATGGTTGTAGCGGATGTACCACCGGTACACGGCAAAGAGAATGTGTTGAAAGCGGTGGTGCTCAATCCGGTCACCGTATAGGGAGTACCGTCAACTTCGACAAACATGCTGGTGGCGTCACCTGTCCATGCCTTGGCGTCGAAAGTTACCACAAATTGACCATTGTTAGCGGAAAGGTCAAGCGCAGGGGTCTTGATAAAACCGGCAGCAGCGGACTTGCCGACCTTTACCTTGCCGGTGCTCGGATACACCCAGTCGCCCGTCCAACCGGCCATCTGCGTGTAGTTGTCCAAATTGTTCGTGATGGTGGAGGAACTACTGTCGGTAATGGCAGAGAAATCCTCGCTAAGAACCACGGTTTGTGCGTTCAAACCCAGGAAAGCGCACAAAATCAAGCATAAAACATAAACTTTTTTCATTTTTTTTGGAATTTATATTTAACTATTAATTGTTAACAATCAATCGTGCAAAAATACAAAAAATCAAATACAATAAATCGTTAAAATTATTATTACATACAAGCAATATTACACCCGAAAATTCGTTACATATACAAATCCGGATTTATGAGAAAAACCTTACACGCATTATTCGCCATTCTTATCCTGTTTCTAGTTTCCTGCAAGCAGCCGAATCTGACTCCCGCATACATCCAAATCAATTTTGAGGACATCAACAACTGCGTGGATGTCAGCACATTCAACGCCACCCACGGGGTCAATTTCGACACCGAGCAGTTGAGCGCATTCCAGCAGCACAATTTCACGCATGTGAATGTCTATGTGAACGGCAAGAACCTGGGGTGCTGGCAGGTGCCCTGCAAAGTGCCCGTTTTGGAGATTCCCGATGAGGATTCTTCCAGTGTGTACATACTCCCCGCATTCCGCAAAACAGGTATGACGAACACGGTGCAAGGATATCCGTTCTTCAATGTGCTGCAAAAAAAGGTGCTTCTCCGACGGGGTGAGACCTTCTCCTTCGCCAATGATCCGCTGACATTTGTTTACAGCTCCTACTCCACCTGCCCATATCTGGAGACCTTCTCCAACAGTTCTTCCTTTTCGCCCAAAGACAGCGTGAACAACCCCATCACTTTCCAGCCCATGCGATATGACGGGCGCACGGTAGGTTGCATCACCCTGAACAACTCCAACGGATTGAGTTTTGATGTGGCCTCCATTCCCATCACCCTACCCGCGCGCAACTATTACCAATATTTGGAGATAACCTACAACATTGAGGCCAATATGGATGTGTCGTTGCAACTGTCCACCGCCCAACATCCCTACACCATTTACCCCATCGGCGGCATGTACGCCACCAACGGCGAGTGGAAAACCATCTATTTTGACATTGCGAGCACCATCAACGAACGGCATTATACAGGGGCCAGCAACACCAACCTCACCTTAGTGCTTTCGGGCAGCGGCGACGCGGGCAAGAACACCAATTATTACATTGACAACATCAAAATCGTTTACGAACCGAGCATATAACACTCTATGGACAAGAAAAAACTAACCGCGCTCTATATCTTTTTCGATGTACTGGCTTCCATTCTCGCTTGGGTTTGTTTTTATTTCTACCGGAAACATATCGGTGAGCATTTAGGGTTCAGCTCCATCATACAAACTCTCGGCGGTGACCCCAAATTCTTCTGGGGCATGCTTCTTTGTCCCATATACTGGGTTTTCCTGCACGCTTTGGCGGGATATTACAACAAAATTTACGGAAAATCCCGTTTCTCAGAACTCATCACCACATTTTGCATCTCCCTTCTCGGCGCCCTTCTCTTCTTCTTCGCCTTCATCCTGGACGATATCGTCACCACGCCGAAGGATTATGTGAAATACATGCTCTTCCTCTTCTTCTGGCAGTTTATCCTCACCTATATTCCCCGTCTTTGCATCACCACCAGCATCAACCGGAAGATACACAATGGGGAGATCGGTTTTAACACGGCCATTATCGGTTCCGACGAGCAGGCGCTGCATGTGTATGAGATGGTGATGAAACAGACGCCCTGTCCGGGCAACTTCATCATCGGATATGTGAAGGTGGATGACGAGCATCCGGACGAGATGGCTGGGAAACTGCCCTGTCTGGGTGATATCAGCCATTTGGAAGAGATTATCGAGCAGAAACATATAGAAGAGCTTATCATTGCCCTGCACAACGGACAACGCAAATACATTGAGAAAATCATCGTGCTGGCCCGTGACAAGCGCAATATCACGCTTTTCATCACCCCAAGGATGCAGGATGTGCTTATGGGCAATGTGAAGACCTCCTCCGTGCTGTACGAGCCCTTGATCTCCATAACACCCGAGTATCTGCCCACTTGGCAGAAATTCATGAAACGGGGACTCGATATTTTATTTTCCCTTATTGCCCTTATCCTCCTGCTTCCGCTTTACATTTTCTTGGCCATAGGAGTTAAAAAATCCTCCTCGGGACCGATTTTTTACAAACAGGAACGCATAGGATATCACGGCAAGCCCTTCAACATCATCAAGTTCCGTTCCATGTACACCAACGCGGAAGAGGCAGGCCCTGCGCTTTCCTCCAAAGACGACAGCCGCATCACCCCGTTTGGCAAGTTCATGCGCCAGTACCGTCTGGACGAAACCCCGCAATTCTACAATGTGCTAATCGGCGACATGTCGCTGGTGGGTCCGCGCCCCGAGCGGCAGTTCTACATCGACCAAATCGTGGAACGTGCCCCTTATTATCCGCTTCTGTTAGGCATAAAGCCCGGCCTGACCTCCTGGGGCCAGGTGCGTTTCGGTTACGCCGAGAATGTGGATGAAATGCTCGAACGCCTCCGCTGGGATATGCTCTACATCGAGAACATGTCGCTGCAGATGGACATCAAGATCCTCATTTACACCGTTTTGATTGTGCTGAAGAGAGAGGGGAAATAAGAGGAAGAGAGAATAAAACAAGGCAATGATATAGGTGTTGACCTTTCATGAAAAAAGTGATGGGGACACTTTCGTTTATTTTGTTCGCGGCACCGGAGGTGCCGCATCCTACCACTCCCCTTCTATTTTAGAAGGGGAGTTTTAAAGTGTCCGCACAGCGGTGCGGACAATAGAAATGATGCGCATTTCCACGCAACAAACAAAATACAAAAATATAAAATTTGGCTATGGTAAATTAATTCATATAACAGAAACCAACATTGGGTCAACTTCTATATCATTACCTAAAACAAAGTTCATAGTTCCAGGTTCTCAGTTCCAAGTAATGATCTATAGGATTACCCAACATAATGGCCTGTTGATTGGGATTCCGCCGTTCACTTTGTTCACGGCGGAATGGTGCACGCACTGAAGTGTCTTTGGGAAAGATGGGCGGCATTAGAGGGCATTCCAAACACAGTACCAACTTTCTGCCGCCCATCTTTCCCTCCTTTACCTGGGTGGCCGCGCACCATTCCGCGGGACGCGCAAGCGTGAGCGGAATCTATTATTAACCAGGTCAACTGCTATATCATTTCCTGAATTTATATGAAACCGCCCATCTTTACCCGTGTGCGGCACACCATTCCGCGAGACGCATTAGCGTGGAGCGGAAACTACCGCATAGCCGGGTCAACATCAATATCATTACACAAAAAAAGGGCCGCTCTTTCGAGCGGCCCTTGGCATTTATAGCGTTCGCTATTGGCTTATTCTCTTTCCTTAACGCATCTCACGCTGTAGCCAAGGCCTTCGCGCACATCGGCGTCAATCAAGGATTCGCAATTGTATCTCATTGAAGATGCGGACGGAGTAGGAACACCGCCTTCCAAGGTGGTGGACCAGTAGTAATCCTCACCCATGAGGTTCAAGTATCTTTGGATAGAACCGTCATAGTAACCGCCAGGCAGTGAGCTGAAGCCCGTGGTGTTGCTACCACCGCCATCCAACCAGAAGCGGCTGTCTTTGAGAGCGTCAGCGCCATGAGCGTTCAATGCGTCGTATTGAGCGGCAGTAGGCACATACCAACCATCCGGACAGATACCTTGTACATGACCGTAATCATTGAGGGCGCCTCCATTGACCACAGACGGCCAATCGTACAGGCGACCGAAGTTGGTCACATTCTCATTGGTGTTCGGATACTCAGAAGAGGTGTAGTTGTACACGCCAGGAATAGCAGCACCAGCATTCGGATGAGCTGTAGTGTGATTGGTAGCATAATCCGGATATGTGAGGGACTCGAGGTTGCGCACTGTCCAGCAGTCGCAGTCGATATGGACACTATGGTAAACATTACCATCTTTATCCACAGCATCCGGACACGGCGGGAAGGTCACAATCACATGTTGCTGACAGGTGGCCTTGTTACCGCACTCGTCTTCCATAGTCCAGGTCACGATATTGTCACCTTCAGGATACATATTGTCGGCAGGAGCATCGTTGGTGATGGTGATAGCCGTCCAGCCCAATGAGTGTGTCCAAGTAGGTTCACCCAGTTCAGTAGGCGTAACCTCTGCTTCGCACTCACCGAAGTTCAGTTGCTTGTTGACATCAGCAGGACAATTCAGCGTGAGTACCGGAGTCGGTTCAACATCCACGCTGATGGTGAAGGTTTCACCGTTACAACCGTCGGTCACCGGAGTGACATTGTAAACCACGGTCTGCAATGCATTGCTGGTGTTGGTCAGGTTCTGGCTGATAGGAGCGTCAACCGGAGTGGTCTGGTCGCTGTAGCCCGTTACATTCGTGTTCGGAGTCACCGTCCAAGTGTACTGTGTGCCAGTCGGGATCTTGGTGCCCGTAGGAGTAGCGGTGAACGCGTCACCATTACATTTGATGTAAGCGGTCAGGTTATTCATACCGGTAGCGGACGGTTTCACCGTGATGGTGAAGGTCACAGGTTCGCCAACGCAGTCCTTACCATTGTTCGTGTAGGTCGGCGTCACCGTAATGGTGGTTGTTTGGGCTGTGGCTTGCGTATTGACCAGTGTCGTGGCCGGGATGTCACCATTGCCAGCTGCTGCAAGACCTGTAATGGTGGTCGTATTGCTACTGGTCCAATCGTAGGACATCGTACCATCGGTAACTGTCGTGCTGAAGGTCACAGGAGCTATATCCTCGCCGTCACAGATTGTCTGATCAGCAGGAGTATCCATCACAACTGTCGGGTTGATGTAGATCTTCTGTTCCTTAGTGGTGGAGTTGTTGCAGAGGTCGGTCAATGTCCACTCGCGAGTCAAGATGCGGGTAGCCAGATCGCTGGTAGGCAGCGTGTCTCTGTTAACAAAGGTCATCACAAAGTCAGTAGCAGTTGATGTACAGTTGTCGCTGTAGGTAGTCGGATCAGGTTCACCGGTAATGGACACGCTGGCGTCGAACGAACCGTCAGCGGCGCGACAGATGGTAACATCAGCCGGAACGGTGAAGTCAGGATCCTCATTGTCAACCACCGTGAACTTCTTGGTGTCGGTAGCCTTACAATTCTTAGAGTCGGTAACATTAACGGTTACGGTGTATTCATGACCGCAATCGTTGGTGCCTTGCATAGCCACTGTTGTGCTGGCAGCATTGGCATCCGTAGCGTCACCGGACCAAGCGTAGGTGTTACCACCGTTGCCACCCGTAACCGTTGCGCTTACCGCGTAGGTCGGCTGGTTCGGGCAAGAGGTCGGTACCGTGATGGTAGCCACCAACTTGTCGGGTTGTGTAATCTCGAAGCTGGTATATTTTTCATATCCGAGAGCGTCGGAAATGGTAACACTGTATGTACCAGGAGCCAGGTTCGTGAGCACCATCGGAGTGTTGGTAGAGCCCGTGTAGTTGGCAGGACCGGATACAGTATAGGTGTATTGAGGATCGCCGGGCTTGCCACCGGTAACCGGGATGGAAACAGCACCATCGCCGTCACCGTAACAGGTAACCGGAATAACATCGTAAGTGGCCGGGATAATAATCTCCGGATAGATATCCAAGAAACCATCCACAACAGTGAAGATCACATCCTCAAAGTTGGTGTTGTTGTTCTGGAAATCAGCAGCCACAATACCCATAGGATAATGACCCACTTCAGTTTTGGTAACCGTAGAGTCAGCTTGAGGTCCTACGAAGCTGAAGTCGGCAGCGGTGTATAACGGAGAGCTGATACTTGTCAGATCGTAACCCGTAACCGTCTTAGCCGTTCCGTCATAGTCATACTCGGCTGAATGCTCGGTAACCACAACCTCCACATTCTTCAGCGGATTGATGGTCAATGTACCATAAACAGGTGTTACACAGTAATCCGTTGCGGTAGTACCTGTGTTGAATGCATAACTGAAGGTGTTGTTGTTAGCGGTATTTTCACTTACATTCGTAATAGAGTTGAAGTTGCTGTATGTAGCGCCTTCGCCAGAAACGAATCCGTCACCGGTAACTTCTACTGTTTCCTTAGACAGCGGTGTGCCATCATAAGTCTTGCTGGCATCACCGGAAGTGAGCGTGATGTTGCGGCAGGTAACGGTAAGTTTTCCGTTCGTGGTCGTTACGGTGTAACAACCTTCCGTCATCATATCGGTCGTGCCGTGCATGATTGTGTAGCTGGTGATTTCGTTGGTAACATCGCTTTCAGCCACATGTGTAATGCTGCCGTTGATGTTCACGGTCAGCACATCGCCGTTGGTGAAGGTGTGCGTTGCGCCCGTCACATTGATCGGGGTGCCACCGTCAACCACCAACTGATAACTGTTCTTCGAGTGAGTATCACCATCGTATTTCTCGCTGTAACTGTCAGCGGTGATAGCCAAGGTCACAGGAGTGCAAGCCATTGTCAAAGTACCATCAACCGTTTCAACGTCGTAGTCATTGGGATCACCCGTAGTGAACGTGTAGGAATCAATCACATTGACTTGCGGGCTCTGGTTCGGGAACTGGATGGAACCTGATGTGACAGCCGTAATGGCATCCGGACTGACAAGACCGGTTACACTATACGCAGGATTGGTATGGACGGCACCATCGTAGGTGTAGTCGGCGCTGGCAGCCGTAATGGTCACTTTCTGCTTCTTCACCTCAAGGGTACCGTCAGCCTTTGTGATGGTATAGTTGTCGGTAACATCCACAATAGCTTTTGCGCCACCCTTCATACCACGGTAAACATGGTATTCGGTAATCACGTTAGGAGATGTGCCCACATGGAGACGAGAACCTTCCACCGTAGCCACGATAGTGTCGGTGGCGGCCAACAAACTGGTATTGTAGAAGTAACCCGGATCAACCAACGGTGTGCCATCATAGAATTTCTCATTGCTATTGGCAGTCAGAACGATCTCCGTACTATTCTTCAAGACTTCAAGCGTGCCTTCCGTCTTGCTGATTTGGTAGTTATTCAAATCGGTACCCGTATTCGGCACGATGTCGAAACTGTTCGGGCTGGTGCCCTTGTCAAGCTGGCTGCCTGTGAAGGTGTAGGTAGCGCCTTCGCCGGTAATCCAGCCAGTCTCGGTGGCCAACGGAGTAGAACCATTCACCAATGCAATACCGTCATATTCTTTGCTCAAATCAGCAGAAACCAAAGTAAGCGTAGCCTTAGTGATAATCTGGGATGTAATATAAGTTACATCATAGTTGCTAATACCATTGGTAGTAGCAAACGGGGTGGAGATGGTAGCGGTGCTACTATAGGTATAGGTACCCACATTCTTTTCGTTCGTGGTCACCTCACCAGCGGTCAATGCGTCACCCGACACAAGACCCTCAGCCGTAGCCTTGGTCAGACCGGAAACCAAAACAGTGCCGTCATACGGTTTTGTGTCATTAACTTTAATAGTCAACGGTTTCGGAGTAATGGTCAGAGTATAGGAGCAGTTTGCCGTAGCGTAGTTGCTGTTCTCAGCCTTCACATTCACGGTCATCGGGCTTTCGCTCACATTGGTGATGGAAGGAGGTGTGGTTGACCAGGCGGATTCGCCATCAATTTGATAGGAAACAGTGGTTCCTGTGGTCACGGAAGGAGTAGCAGTGTAAGAAAGGGCTGAGCCATCATATTCTTTGCTCTTATCTTCGCAAGTGAGTGTCAAAGCAGTACTGTTCGTGATGTTCAGTTGACCATTAACCGTCTTGAGGTTATAGAAGCAGGTCACATCATCCGTAGCGTTGCGGGTGATGGTGATGCCTGTGCCCACAACATTGGCAACTGGGCTTTCCGTCACATTGGTGATGGAGCCTGCGATAGTAACACCACTGATGACATCGCCGTTATCCAAGGTAACCGTATTGCCGGAAGTACTGGTCTTCGATTCTGAACCGAAGGTCACAGTATAACCGTTGTCGGTATGGGCGTTGCCATCGTATGTCCAGGAGTTGCTGTTAGCCGTAATGGTCAGCGTGTTCTGGATTTGCTCAATCGTAGCGTTTGCTGTAGATTCGCAACCGTTGGCATCTTTCACTGTCAAGGTGTAAGTACCGTCTTTCAACCCATCGAGAGTATAATTGCCAGCCGCGGTTTGAGTGGCCGTTTTGGTGGTAGGACCATCCAAGGTCACCGTATAATTCGGCTCGCCGCCCACAATGCTATACTTGATGTAACCGTCATCCGTACCATAGCACAGGCTTGCATAGTCCACAATCGTCATACCCATAGTGGCGGGAACAGTCACATTGATGGTGATGACAGAATCATTGTTGCATTGGTCTTTCACCGTAACGGTAACAGGCAAGGTCTGAGTGGTAGCAATCGGCGTAATGGAAGTATTCTGCTCAGGATTTTGCGTAATGGTAAGTTGCGCTTTATCTGTGCAGTTGTCTGTAGCATACGTGCGGATAGTCTCGCGGAGGTCAGGATAGGTGAATACGCAGTTATTAACATCGGCTGATACTGTGGTAGCATAGCCTACGGCAATTTCCGGCTTCGTTTGGTCGGAACCACTGTAGGTAATGGAGTTCTTCACGGTGTTGCAACCGTCCGTGAGGGTGTATTCGCGGGTAATAGACCAACCGCAATTGTCAGCGGTGATGTTCTTATCTTCATAACCAGTCACAGACATCGTCTTGTCGCAAGCGGGCGTATAGAGTGCCTTGACAGCATCATTCGTCGGAAAATCAGGTCTGCCGGCATAGCAGGAGTTGATACCCGTCTGGTTGCTCGGCCAGCCGCTTACGGTAGGAGCAGCCGGAGCACTGATGGTGTAGGTATATACCCAGTCGTGTGAGTTGCCTTCACAATCCTCATAAGTGTAGGTGTAGGTCACATCGCCGGAACATCCGTCGTAACCACCAGTGGTCGGAATGGTATAGGTTGTAGGCAGCGGTGTTTTGGGAGACAAGATATTTCCACAATTGTCCTTCACTGTCGGCATCACGCCCGTAAGGATGTGCGGTGCGACAGCCTCCGAGATGCAAGCCACCGTTGTGCCAGCAGGGGTCGGAGCGGTGAAGTCCTCACGCTCAATGGTGTAGGTATAGATCCAGTTCTGTGAGAATTTGCCAGAGCAATCGGTGTAGGTCCAAGTGTAGGTCTTGGTGCCTTCGCAGCCATCGTAGGTGCCGTCCTCAACCGGACCGGTAACAGTAAGAGTACCGCCACAATTGTCGGTTACAGTAGGAGGCGTGGGTTGAGTGGCCTGAGCAATACAAGCGACTTTCGTACTTTCATTGGAAGGCATGGTGAAGTCTTTCTTGGTGATCGTATAAACATAATCCCAAGTGGCTGTCTTGCCGGCACAATCGGTATAAGTGTAAGTATAGGTGCGCGTACCCTCACAAGCAATCGGGTTCGGAACATCCGTAGTGCTGGTCAATACGCCTGTAAGCGCTTCGTCACACTTGGATGTGGCAGTCGGGATGGTGGTCGGTGCTGTAGCATCGGCGAGACATTCCACTGTCTTCTTGTTCTCAATACCCGTTGCGTTCACCGTAGGAGGTGTGGTGGGTACAACCTGATATACATATTGCCATTCAAAAGTTTTATTCGCACAATCCTTATAGGTGTAGGTGTAGGTGACAGAACCTGAACAATTGGTTATGAGTTCTTCCTTAACCATTGTTGGATCATTCAACACTTTACCGCAAAAATCCTCCACCTTAGGCAATGTGGTAGGTGCAACTGCGGCGGCCACACATTCAACTACGGAAGTATAAGGAACAGTACCAACCTGATGAGGAGCGGTGGAGCGCACCACATGATAGGTGAAGGTCCAAGTCTTGGTATGATTGTCACAATCTTTATAGGTATAAGTGTAAGCCATATCGCCTTGGCATTCCACAGCCTCCGGCTCGCCAGTCAAGGTGTAGTCTGCAGAAATATCTTGACCACAAGCGTCAGTCACGGTCGGCATTACGCTCGGAGAGAGTTCATGCGGTTTCACTTGAGCGGCGGAAACGCATTCCACTGTCTTCTCATTAGTGCCTCCGGTAATGGAGATGTTGTCAGCCAACTCGACTGTCACTTTACCGGTTTGACTGTTCTTACAACCGTGGTTGTCTTTGTAGGAAACGGTATAGGTGTAGAAGGTGTTGCAATTGTCGGAAGGAACACTCACCGTGTAGTTGTCCTTATTGTCGGTGGTGGAAACAGAATCGTAATGCACTATCTGTGAGCCGCCGTTGAACTGCCAGATAACCGTATCCGTGGATGTCATCACATTGGCAAAGGTGGCCTCCAATTTTTGGTTGCCCACATTCGGACAAACCGTATAGTCAGGAGTTGTGATTTGAACTTGCGGGTAGAAGGAGACACTCACCTGAACCTGAACCTGAACCGGAGTGGCGGTACAGATACCGTTAGCGGGTTGAACCGTGTAGGTCAGCGTAGCCACTTGGTCGGTGGTATTGACAAGATTGTTACCATGAATGTCATCAGAAGGAGAAGTTTGAGCAGATGTACCGGTAACGGAGCCAGCAGGAACTTGTTCAGGAGCGCCCCATGTGTAGGTGGTACCTGTCAGCGTGCTCGGGATAACGGTAGGCACAATGGAGAAGGAACCGCCGGAGCAGACCACTACAGGATCAGAGGAAACGGAAACTTCGAAGTTGCTCTCCACACCCACTGTGAATTCAGCGGTCTTGGAGCAACCCACAGAGTCGGTTACCGTCACCACATAGACCGCGGTGTCCAAACCGTCAGGATTAGCAGTGGTAAGAGTACTCAGGTCTTTACCAGGATGTTGTGCAGGATATTTGAAAGCGTAGGAGTATTTCAATGTGCCGGCGCCACCAGTTGCGGTTACGGTAGCAGTACCGTCACCATTGGCACAGGTGGCAGGAGTAGCGGTTGCGGAAACGGTGATCGGATCCGGAACAACAATGGTACCCGTCACGCTCTTGGCAGGACATGCCGTTGTGGAGTTGGCGGTGACGGTGAAGGTATAAGTGTTTGCTGTAGTGGAGGTAGGCGTACCACTGATGGTGCTACCAGACTTCTCAACACCCGTAGGCAGACCGGAAACGGTCAAATCTGTGGTGCTGGAGGTAATGGTGATCGGGGTAATAGCGCCACCATTGCAGATATGCTGTTTAGCAGGTGTAATGGAGAGTTCAAGTTCTCCGCTCACGGTCACATCGACGGTAGCGGTAGCGTCACAACCATTGGCATCAACGGCGCTTACCGTGTATGTGGTAGTGCCGACAGCTGTCGGAGTGGCTGTTACCGTAGCGCCGGAACCCGTGATGGTAGCACTCGGGGTCCAGGAATTATAGGTAACCGCACCCGTTGCGTTGGACGGGGTGGCTGTCAGCTCGCTGGAGGAGTTGATACAGATGGTGGCCGGATTAGCCGAAGCGGTAAGACTCATCTTAGCCGGGATGATAACTTGAACCGTCTTGGTGGCGGTGTTACCGCAAGCGTCTTGCACGGTAACCACAACAGGAATCTTCTGTTGAAGATCCGTCTGTGCATATTCTTCATCCTTTAACGGGTTTTGACTTACAAATGTCGGGTTGCTGCATCCGTCATGGGCGGCATTCACGGCCACGGTTGACAGATCCGGAATCTTGTACTTGCAGTTCAGGGCAGCCACAGCATTCTGGTCATCAATGTCATCAATGGTAGGATTCGTCTCATCGAACGGCCATTTCACGGTAACTTGTTTGGAAGCCGATTGGCCACAAGTATTCGTATAGGAAGCGGTCCACACCTGAGTCTTGAAGCATCCATCTTGAACCGCGGTAGCACCGGAAACGGTGGCAGCAGTAGAGGTAGCGCAAAGGTCGCCAGTATTAACAGTGAAGTCGGAAGCTGCTGGAGCACCGGTACCATCCCAGTTGCATTCTTTTTCAATCAAATTAGCCAAAGAAGTGGAGATGGTAGGTTCTGTGGTAGCCTTCCAGTTGTAGGATACCGTAACTTGATCGGCAGCTACGCCACAAGCGTTGGTATAGGTGGCGGTCCAGATTTGGGTACGGTCACAAGAAGTTTCTGAAGATACAATTTCACCTTGGGTCACCGTAGCCTTGGCTTCGCTCTTACAAGCGTCGGTAACCACGAAATTGTCGGCCGTAAGCGTCGGCCAGCTCGTCGGGTTGCAGCCAAGATTATTGGTTGCTTGCGTGCCGGAAGCCAACGTGATGGTCGGCTTGGCCGGACCTGTCACGTTATAGGTGTAGGTCCAGTCTTTCTCTGTGCCGGTACAATCTTTATATCTATAGGTATAAACTACGGTTCCCGTACAAGTAATGGAAGTTTCGTAATCGGCAGGGGTAACACCCACGTATGTCGGATAAAGAACCGTATTACAACCGTCTATAACATTCGTAGGAAGTTCAGAATCTGCCGGTTTGACGGCTTGGCTTGCACAGGCAACCTCTGCGGTTTTTCCTGTGGGCAAAGTCCAATTGGGGATACCGATATTGACGGTATAGCTGCCATTGGCGTCACAAGCTTCGCCTGGAGCGGCATTATCGTGGTAGTCAACATGCAAGCCGATTGAGGTGGTGCAAGAGTCGGGCATAGTGAAGCTCTCGGTAAAGGTTTGGGTAGCCGCAGCTGTCGTAATGCTCGTGGTCTTCGTTTGTGCGTATGGCTTTCCTTCTGCGAACGTCCACGTCAAAGAGGAACCGGCCACGGCATTGTTCACCGTAAGGGTGATATCTTGTGTAGTGTTGCCGCAAACTGTTCCAAGATCAGCGAAAGAGAGGGTTACCGCAGGGCGCACCGACATAGTGGCACCCACATTAACCACAACATCGTTCAATTTACAAACACCCAATTGGGGATGAACAGTGTAAGTAGCTGTGCCGGAGGTACAACCTGATTTCAAGGTCAAAACATCCGTAATCTCCGTTTTGGGAGTAGTGTTGGCGCTGCCGCCTTCCAAACAATCGCCAATATTAGGAGCATCCCAAGTATATAATACATTATCAGTAGTGGCACTCGGTTTAAAGCTAAAGCTATTTCCACTACAAATAGAAATATTCACGGGATCCACATGAAGGTCGCTCGGTTGCAGTTTAATCTCTTTGGTATCTGTTGCTTTACAACCCTTGGCGTCCACAACCTCAATGGTATAGTTCACACCGGAAGCTGCGTAGGATGTAGCATCGTGATTGGCTTCCAATTCTACAAATGTATATGAGGTACTTGAGGTTGTGGCTTGGGTTTCGCCATTCAATGTATATGTATAATCGGCAGTGCCTCCTGAAACCGTTACTTCTATATTACCTTTTTTCAAACACTTTTCGTCATTAACGGTAACATTGGAGAACGTTGGGTTCGGATTCACAACGATTTCTTTTTCGCCTACGGTTTGGCAACCGCCCACAGCGGTAACGGTAACCTTGTATGTAGTGGTAGTCGCAGGAGTAACTGTAATTTCTTTGGTAGTCGCACCTGTGCTCCATACGTATGAGTCGGCTTCAGCCACAGAGAGTGTAGTGCTTTCGCCAGCGCACACCTCCGTCTTGGTGGCCGTAATTTCGGCGTTGGCTCTTGCCTTCACCTCGACTTGCTTGCTGTATGGTTGCGAGCATGTAGGATCGTTAGGCGTAAAGGTATAGGTTGCCGTACCCACAGTGGTAGTGTTTATCGCGGTAACCGTAGCACCATTGCTACTCCATGTACCTTCCACTCCGTTGGGGGATGTATTGCTGAGCGCAACAGTCTCGCCATAACAATAGCTGTCGGCCAAATTGAAGTTAGGAGTGAGTTTCTCTTGCCATACGGCGTAGAGGTCAACCACAGCCTGATCCACATCGGTAAGGTTAATCACTTCTTGTTGGTTGGTATATTCCACACTGCCGGTAGCGGTGGTGCTCCAGCCTTGGAAACAATAACCCTCGCGGGCAAAGTTGTTATTATTGAGATGTTGAGCCACATCATAAACAAAATTCTGATCGTTCATGGTACCAGTCACATCAGTGCCATTCTCATTGAAATGCACCTTGTAGGTAATAGGTCTCCAAACAGCAAAAAGATTGTCGTAAGGCGTGCGCTCATCGGCAGCCACACTGTCGGCTTTATTATCCGTTGAAAACGTTTCTGAAGAGTGATAAGTGTTAGCATCCTTATTGTACCACAAGAAGTTAGGATTCACATTTTGAGCTATGTCCATCGGATTATCTTCATCAGCCTTATACCAGCCCAGAAAGTTGTAACCGGTGCGGGCAGGAGCGGCAGGAATCACAACAGCTTCGTTGATTTCCACGGGATCATCGTTGCGGAGCGTGTCCGTAGTGCCGTCATGCATGAACCACGTGATGTGTGTAGGAGTGGATTTCTCAATAGGAATGTAAACCGCTTTGAGTTGTATCGTATAAGAGGCCTTCGCAATCTTGGTGTGGGTAGCATCAGGTCTTTGCGCATCAATTGTCGAAGCGGTACCCGTTACAGTATAAGCAAGGGTATCCGTCTCATTATTCGGATCCAGCCAATGGGTAACCTCAATCTTAGCGTAGTCTTTCTTGACTTGGAACTTGGCACCCGGCAGCACAGTATCACCAGGCACGTCCTCATAGTTGGATCCGTTCCAGCGTTGTACCTGCCAATGGGAAAACACATAATTATCCAAATCACTGGAAACGGGAGCGGCACCAGCGTTAGCGCTTACATTGTCCTGATAAAAACGGGTATCATTGGGAGCGGGAGCACCGCCTGGCGTACAAGATGTAACATCATACTGCAAATGGATACCGGTGGCGCCATCCACGGTGGCACGCCATTTTGCATAAAGGTCTAATTTCTTGGTAATCCAGAAACGATTGCTGGTTAAATCCTTGTTTACTGTAGGTTCAACATACTCGCCCCACTTGTTAATAGAGTCGGTCATGGTGACTGTCTTGTCGTAAGGGGTGGTTACAGTAGTCTCATTCAACACAAAAACATCGGCGTTGAAAGTATGCGTGAAGCCCGGATCGGTGTACCAACCCACAAACTCGTAGCCATTGCGCAATCCGGTAGGAGCACTGACCTGTGCGCCGTGTGCGATACGGAAAGACATGCTCTGATTGGAAGTACCCCAATCCAACGAAAGGTCATGTCCGGCGTTGGGATGCAGGAACACACGGTACTGGATTTGACGCCACTTGGCATAGAGGGTCAAACCACCCTTAGGCATCGTAGTGAATGTATAGGGGTGTGTGCAGGCCTTATCGGTATACCAACCTTCAAACACAAAGCCCTCATAGGTAGGTTCAAAATAATCTGCTCCCCCCTTGTTGTATGAAGCCACGCTTGACTGATAGGGTATGTCATCAACCTCACCCAATTGGTTGCGATCCGTTTCTGCCAACGGGTTGCCATTACCGTCAAAATAGCCGCCATCCATATAGTTGATGGGATAGACCTCTCGGGTATAATACAACCGCAGGGTTCCACCAGCACTAACGGTCGCACGTGGCGGGTTATAGCTGGTATTGAAAGCAGGGTCTGACCCATATTTTACATAACCCGAAAGATTTACAAAATCCACGTCCTCAGTAAACCAGTTATACTTTGCTGTAATCCTGGTTCCATATTGTACAAATGTTTTGCCGTTAAAGGTACGGGTGGTTCCGGTTTGTCCAGGCAATGCCTCCACCCAAAACTCCATATATCTCGTATCATTATTTGTTTCACTGCGATAAAAGGTAACATCTCCTGCCGGCATAACGTCAATGTAAACCAACACCTCGTTAAAACCTAAATCATTGTCTTGCGGTTGCCATCTCCATTCCTCCGATGCGCCGTTTTCCGTAATAGGGAAATTATCACCTATCGACTGTTCGTACAAAGCCGTGATGGTTTTGTAAACAGGATAACCAGTAGTGCGCGTATAGACAGTACCTGAATAAACATCACCCCACCGGCTATTGGTTTCACGGAAAGCCCCATTGTTCCAATACACTCTATGATAATTTCCATTCCAATAACCGTATTTTTCCGGATTATTATCATTATCGCCCACTGATTCCGTATAAATATATGTGGATTCATTTGTAGTAAACGTCAATGTGTATTCGGTCCGATTATAATACACATTCACTATGGCATTGCCTTCGGGCTTAATTTCAACATTCTGGTCGAAATTCTGGAGATGGAAACCGGTATATTGTTTGTTGGTTCCATTCACACGGGCATAGCTATTGTCATTGCCAGGAGTATTTACAGCCGTGACTGTGCTAATATTGGTTCCAACGCTACCCGTCAGCGATATGGCTTCCTTGAAATCGTATCCGTCGGCGGTAATGTTCTGAGTCCAGATAACCACGGTATAACCTGCCGTAGCTATGACTATCCATTTGGCATAGATTTCGGTTCGTTCGGTAATAGGATGTCCGAACTCAAACTCATTTCCGGCGGTACAGGCCTGATCAGTGTACCATCCACCAAAGGTGTAACCATTACGAATCATGCGGTCATCCTGGGCCAGTATGGGGCGAACGGTGTTTTGTCCGCTTTGCACAAACTGGGGAGCGTTATAGGTAGCGCCCTTACCGTTCTCGTTAAACACCAGCCAGTGACCTTCGGGGGCATCCACGCCAAACACCACATCACCGCTAATCACGATAGTGGTGTCATTTTTATAAACTCTGCCATCTTCATGTCCTGCAATATTAGAACCGCCGTCGTTCACCAGCCAGCCCAAGAAAGCGTGTTCCACATCATGCGGAGTATAGGACATGTCAACCGTATAGGAGGCGGAAGTTTCGGAGCTGGCCATGGGGATCAGCACATCGTGGGAGCCCACGGCGGAATTACGGTCGTCGATATAGGTTATCAGGAAAGAGCGGAAGGCCATGGCATAGAAGTCTATCTCGTCGCCTTCGGCCACACCAGTCGTCAATTCTGTTTTAATGATGTTGCGGATTTCTTCAATATTCAAGGCATGGGCCGTATCGGTAGAGCCATAATCTTCAACATCCTGTATCCAACCGCGGAACTGGGTGTTGGCGGGCAAAGTACCTGTACCCGGGTCATACACAATCTGGTTGAAGTGGGATCCAGCGGGGGTGCCTGAAGTCATATCAAGCTTCTTCACATAGATAGTCACCACATTACCGTTCACCTGGTGGAAGTTCACCTTCAAACGGGCCTCATCGCCTGTGCTGCCAGTCTGTCCTACAATATACACGGAGAATGATTGTGCGGGGAAGGTGATGGTGTGGTTGGTGGCGGTCACATTGGCCACGAACTCAAGACCATTGGTTCCCTCGTGATAGACGGACAGCGGGGTGCCGTCAGCGAAGGCGGGGTCGGAGATGGTCACCTGCACGGGTTGTCCGTTGGCGGGTTGCCAGGTGCTGCGCCCCTTGGTAATGGTGATGTCATACGCGCCCATCACCTGTTTGCCGTTGGGCAGGGTGCGGCTCACCGAGGTGGCGCTCACGCGCGCGTTGTCGGGCAGCTGGCCCACCACGGTGAAGTTCACCGCTGCACCACCCTTGGCGATGGAGCAGGTTTTCCGCGTTACAGGTTGTGAGCTGCTCTGCGCATAACCCATCATATTAATCCCCATAAGCATGGAGAAAAGGATACAGAACGAGAGAAGGGCTTTAGCCATCCGCTTCTGCAATTTCGTTACAGCCGCTTTGTTGGCAACTGTCTTGGAATTGTTTTGTAGAGTGTTTTCCATTTTTTTGATGTTTAATTATATATTTATTACTTAATTATTTATCTCTTCAAAATCTCCCCACTTTCGCCACAGGGCACACCTCCTTGGGCCGTCGTAAACAGACGGCAACGCAAAATAGGACGAGATACCCTATTCGTCATAAACATTCTTTTTATATCTCCAAATATTTGGCCTATACGGGAAACCCTAAAAAAAAGTTACACTTATAGACGCTGCAAAAATACACTTTTTTTGAATTGATTGTTAATAAAAGAGGTTTTTTGTTAACAAAAATTTGTTAACGGGGAAAATTGTTGGTTTTGAGGGGGTTGGGGTTGTTTATCGGGGAACCTTGGGGGTTCCGCTTGTTTAACATTTATCGGGGAACCTTGGGGGTTCCGCTTGTCTGCGACAAGCGGAATGGTGGGGGGGGGGCTTGCTAAAATAAGGGGGGTTCCGCTGCCTTTGGCAGCGGAATGGTGAGGGGGCTTGCCGTAATATAATGAGGTTCCGACGCCTTCGGCGGCGGAATGGTGGGGTGACTCGCTTAAAAAAGAGGGGTTCCGCTTGTCTGCGACAAGCGGAATGGTGCAAAGTGCTCGCTTAAAAAAAGGAACAAGCGGTCGGCGGCTTCGCCGCCGACCGCTTGTTCTCTCTCTTCGCCCGCCAGCGCACCATTCCGCTCGCTTGCGAGCGGAATCTCAATCTCTTCCCCTTATTTACCCCATATACGGTTCACCATTCCGCAAAACGCGTCAGCGTTGAGCGGGAACTCAATAAAAAGCGGGACACCAATATAATAAGGGCAAATGCTATATCATTACTAAAAAAACACTATCTTTGCAGCAACCTAATATAAACATTATTAAATCTTATAACTATGAAATCAGGTTTCACTTACATCATGACCAACAAGCACCATACCGTGCTTTACACCGGCTGCACTACTGACATTGTCAAACGGGTGTGGCAACACAAGAACCACTACTACAAAGGATCCTTCACGGACAAGTACAACTGCGAATACTGTGTCTATTACGAGTCATTCGCCAATTACAACTTATCCATAAAACGGGAAAACCAAATTAAGAACATGAGCAGAGAGGAAAAACTTGAACTCATCAACAAGAGGAACCCCGAATGGAAAGAGTTGGTTACTGAGAATGGCTTTTCTGAAAAGCCCGAACCGTTCAGTGAGCAGGTAAAACGGGTGATGGAAGAGTTGCTGTCGGGAACAAAAAATGAGGGCTAATTATTGGGGCGACCTGTTAATCATTGAGATTCCGCTTGTTTAACATTTATCGGGGAACCTTGGGGGGTTCCGCTTGATTAACTTTTATCGGGGAACCTTGGGGGTTCCGCTTGTCTGCGACAAGCGGAATGGTGGGGGCTCGCTTAAATAAGGGGGGGTCCGCTGCCAAAGGCAGCGGAATGGTGAGGGGGCTTGCCTTAATATAATGAGGCTCCGCCGCCTTCGGCGTCGGAATGGTGCAAAGCACACCATATTAGTGAAGCGGGCGGCGGCGAAGCCGCCGCCCCTCACATCTCACTTTGCCCGCCAACGCACCATTCCGCTCGCCTGCGAGCGGAATCTCAATCTTTTCCTCTTTTTTACCCTATACGGTTCACCATTCCGCAAAACGCGTTAGCGTTGAGCGGAATCTCAATCATAACCTTCACACCATTCCGCGAAACGCGTCAGCGTCGAGCGGGAACTTTGGTTTGCAAGACCTCCTCCATGTGGCGCAAACTCAACGGCACAAACTCCAAGATCAGCGATTTCTCCTGCTCGTAGGTGTTGTCGTCAAAATAAAACTCGCCGGAGTAACCCCAGAGGCGGGCGTTCTCGTCGATGGCAGAGCGGATGAGAATGTCGTTTTGCTCCACCATCTTTTTTATGTTGGCTATACTGAAAATGCCACTTTGGTGTAATTCCGTATAGCGCTCGGCCAGGGCGCGGCGGTAGTCGTCGTTGGCCCAAAGGCGCTTTAACATAATGTTTTTCAAATGGTTGGCAGGTCTGGCGAGCATATTGAGCTCATTATCGCCATCGCGACCAAAACTGTGATCGCAGTCCCACAACGCCACCCGGAAGGGCTCGCCCTCGCCACGACGGTACAGATAGAAGTTCTTGTACACCCCATCACCGCCGTTGGTGAAGAGAATCAACAGATGCCAGTCGATGATGTTGCGCCTGTCCACCCATTGCCATATTTTCTCTTCAAATTCTTTGTCGGAGGCAGTACGCAGAAAATGACGGAAATCGTCCATCACCTTTCCCTTATATCCTGCCTTGTCCACCTCGGGATAGGTCTGCTCATGGTAATTGGGGTCTGTATCATTGCGCTTTGGCAGCAACGAGTCAGGATAAAACACCTTCGGTTCTTTGAATATCAGGGCGGCGGAGTCCTGTTTGCTAATTTGCAACGAGCGCCGGTTCAGTCGTTGCATCACCACATAGAGTCCGCGGTCATGGCCGTTCTCGCACACGCGCGCGTAGGCGCACTGCGGGGCCGCGTTGTAGTCACCCATCATACGGAACAGGTCATAACACAACTTGTGGCGCATGAAAGTCTTGTCGATATAGCTGGCGTTGAGCACCCAGCTTTTGTTTTCGGGCAAACCGCACAGCGAGACCTTGCTTCCGAACTTCAGCGCGAACGAGTGCTTGGGATATTTGGAGGACAAACCGCCGCGGCACTTGATGCGGGCAGGCAGGCTCAGCGAGTCGCCACCCGCCACATACCCGATGGTGCAGGGACACCGCTCCTCCCAGGGGATTTCCCCTCCGGTGCTGATGTAAATCACCGGCAGCTCATGCTTCTCTTCGGCGCACACCCCACCCTTCCCGCGACACCCGCAGAGAAGCAGGGCGCAGAAGAGCATGAAAGAGGTGATGTAATAACGGAGAGACATGATGGAGTTTAATTATCGGTTAACAGTGGGGTTCCGCTTGGCAGAGCCAAGCGGAATGGTGCGCTATTATCGGTTAATAATGAGGATGCCGCTCGCTCCGCGATCGGCATAATGAAAACGAAAACGGTGCGCCGAGGCACACCGTTTCGCTATTGTGAACAAACTGATTACAGCAGGTGTACGGCTACGGTAAGACCGGCCATTACGATAGACACCATGCTCATCAATTTGATGAGGATGTTGAGGGACGGGCCGGAAGTGTCCTTGAACGGGTCACCCACGGTGTCGCCCACGACGGTAGCTTTGTGGTTGTCGGAACCCTTGCCACCGAAGTTGCCTTCCTCAACATATTTCTTGGCGTTGTCCCAAGCGCCGCCGGAGTTGGCCATGAAGATAGCCAGCACGAAACCGGCGCCGAGGCCACCCACGAGCAGACCGAGCACACCAGCCACGCCCAGGATGACACCCGTAAGAATCGGGGCCAGGATAGCGAGGATGGAAGGCAGCAGCATCTCGTGTTGAGCACCCTTCGTGGAGATGGCCACGCAACGAGCGTAATCAGGCGTACCCTCACCGGTGAGGATGCCTTTGATCTCGTGGAACTGGCGACGAACCTCTTCCACCATCTTCTGGGCAGCGCGACCCACAGCGTTCATGGTGAGACCGCAGAACAGGAAGGCCATCATGGAGCCGATGAAGACACCCACGAGCACTTTCGGGTTCATCAGAGATACATTGTACCAGCTCATGAAGTCAATCAGGTTGGCGCTGGCAAGCTCTTCGGCGGTTTTCTCAACGCCTTCAGCCACTTGGGCCATGCCGTTGCTGGCACCTTCGGCGATACGCACGAGGGCCATCTTGATTTCCTCCACATAAGAGGCGAGCAGTGCGAGGGCAGTCAGAGCGGCAGAACCGATAGCGAAGCCCTTACCCGTGGCAGCCGTAGTGTTGCCAAGTGCGTCAAGAGCGTCGGTGCGTTTGCGGACCTCAGGATCCAGACCGCTCATCTCAGCGTTACCACCGGCGTTGTCGGCAATAGGACCGTAAGCGTCGGTAGCCAGGGTGATACCCAGTGTGGAAAGCATACCCACGGCAGCGATACCAATACCATACAGACCCAGAGAAAGATTTTCGGGAGTGAAGGCAATTTGGAAACCGTTGGCACACAAGAAAGCCAGAATGATGGCGACACCAATGGTGAGCACCGGAATCACAGTGGAAATCATACCCAAACCGATACCGGAAATAATCACGGTAGCGGGACCGGTTTGAGAAGCCTCAGCCACTTTTTGGGTAGGCTTGAAGGATTGGGAAGTATAATATTCTGTAGATTTACCTATAATCACACCGGCAAGGAGACCTACCACCACAGAGAGGGACACATGCCACCACATATTGTCTTGTGTACCGAACACAAGCGCGAAGATAGCAAATGTAGCCACAGCGATAAGGATGGCAGCGGTGTTGGTACCACGGCTCAGGGCTTTTAGCAGCTCTGTCATATTGGCTTCTTCTTTGGTACGAACGATAAAGATACCGATCACGGAGAGGATCACACCCACAGCGGCAATCATCATCGGAGCGAGGATGGATTTCATCTGCATTTCAGCTCCGATAGAGGCGAAAGCGGCGGCACCGAGAGCCATGGTGGAGAGGATAGAACCAGCGTAAGACTCATAAAGGTCTGCACCCATACCGGCCACATCACCCACATTGTCGCCCACATTATCAGCGATAGTAGCGGGGTTGCGCGGGTCGTCTTCCGGGATGTTGAATTCGGTTTTGCCCACGAGGTCAGCACCCACGTCAGCGGCCTTGGTGTAGATACCGCCGCCCACACGTGCGAACAAGGCTTGGGTGGAAGCACCCATACCGAAGGTCAGCATGGTGGTGGTGATGATAACCAAGTGGTTGGTCTCCGGGATGAAGTAGTTGAGGATGAGGAACCAGACGGACACGTCCAAGAGGGCGAGGCCGACAACGGTAAGACCCATCACAGCGCCGCTGCGGAAAGCCACCTGCAAGCCCTTGTTGAGACTCTGGCGTGCGCCGTTGGCGGTACGCGCGGAGGCGTAGGTAGCGGTTTTCATACCCAGGAAGCCAGCCAAACCGGAGAAGAAACCGCCGGTAAGGAAAGCGAACCATACCCAACCGTTCTGCAAATCGAACAGCGACATGATGAAGAACAGCACAGCGAGAATGACAAACACGATGCAAACCACTTTGTACTGCTGTTTCAAATAAGCCATGGCGCCCTTGCGGACATGGGAAGCGATTTCACGCATGGTGGGAGTACCTTCATCTTCTTTCAGCATTCTGCGATAGAAGAAGAACGCGAAACCCAGCGCGATAATGGATGCGCCTAAAACGATCCATACATACTGTACTAAGTTTTCCATAAATTTGATATTTAAAATTGTTGAAAAAAAATAATCCAAAAAACAGGGTGCAAAGATACTAAAAAAAAACAGTATCGGAAAAATTATATTTTTGCAGCATAAAGATAAATCTATGTCAGGACTATACATTCACATTCCGTTTTGCAGCAGCAAGTGTGTTTACTGCGGGTTCTATTCCGTACCAGACACGAATCACAAAGAACAGTATATAAACGCATTAGAAAAAGAGATCTCTTTGCGGCGCGATTATTTTCGGGGCGGCGGACTGCGCACCATTTACTTCGGAGGAGGCACTCCCAGCAAGTTGGAAATTGCAGATTTGGGAAGAATTCTGGAGAAAATCTCCGAAAATTTCGATTCCGCCAATGTCAAGGAGCTCACCTTGGAGGGTAATCCGGAGCAGTTGACCGCAGATTACTGCCGCAATTTGCGCGCCTTGGGCGTGAACCGTCTGAGCATCGGGGTGCAGTCGTTCCAAGACCCTGTGTTGCGTTTCATGGGGCGGCGGCACACGGCCGAAGAGGCGGTGAAAGCCATCGAGAACGCCGTGGCGGCGGGCTTCGACAACATCTCCATAGACCTCATCTATGGTGTTTCGGAGCGCGGCAACGAGCAGTGGAGGGAGGATCTGCAAACCGCCTTCCGCATGCCGATAAAACATCTCTCCTGCTACGCGCTCACCCCGGAGGAGAACTCCATCCTCTACAAACAGATTCTGAACCGACGCCACGCGCCGGTGGACGAGGATCTGGCCTCCGACCAATACGACATCCTGCAGGAGATGATCCCCCACTCCACTCTGCGCCAATATGAGGTTTCCAACTTCGCCGTACCTGGTTTCGAGTCGAAGCACAACTACGGCTATTGGCACCACACGCCCTACCTCGGGCTCGGTCCTTCGGCGCACTCTTTCGACGGACACACCCGCCACTGGAACCCCTCCAACCTGGAGCAATACATCCAAAACATGGAGGAGGGCAAGGGCTGCGAGGGCAGCGAGACGCTCACCCTTGAGGACCACTACAACGAGAAACTGCTGTTAGGCCTGCGCACCACCGAAGGCGTGGACCTGCGCACCATCGCCATCGACCACGGCGAGGAGCGCCGACAGCAACTGGTAGAGCACTTCCGCAAGGTTGTGGCTCCGGAGCTCTATACCATAGAAAAAGACCGGCTCTGTCTTACAGCAGCCGGTCTGTGGGTCGCCGACGGCATCGCGCAGTCGGCATTCGTGGTATAGTCTATTCTCGTTCTAGAACCTATATCCTACATTAAGTGAAACATTGAAGTAGAGATATGGAGAGGGTGTGATTTCAATTATAGGCTGCGTATTACGATCCCAGTACTTGGCCTTATAACCACCAAGAGTAAGGTCGGTGAAGAAATAAAGATTCTTCACAATAGTGGTAGCACCCAAACGCAAAGTGGCACCAGCACCACACTTGTCACCCATCCAACTCTTATTGAATTTTTGTTCAAGTTTCTCGTTAATCTTCATATATTCGATTGAAGCCGTTTGAAAACGCAAATCAAGGCCAAGACCCAACATAAATGTGGTGTTATTCTCATAATCGCCGAACAAAAGCAACGGACCAGCATTTACATGTGTCGGCCCACCGAAGCAATATTTAAGGGAAATCATTCCACCATAGGCTTTATTCCCTCTTGGAACGGCAAAATCAAAACCTAACCCCAAACCTGTATAAAATATGGGTTGCATCGCAGAGGCATATTCAAAATCCACCGCGCCGTTCACACCCCAGAAGTTCTTCTTGGTGCGTCCTATGGCCTTGGGTTCTGCTGGCGGCGGGGCCGGAGTCTCTTTCTTGGGCTCCACGCGCGGAGTCTCAGTGCCATTGCCCAGCGTCCAGCGGATCTTGCCACGGTAAGCGGCCGGCACATAGCAGGTCACATTCTGCCAACGCTTCATCAGCTCCTTGGCCATATTCTCGAACTGGGTTTCCAACTGGGAAAAGTCCTCCAGCAAGAACGGATTGTCGGAAGCCAGCCCTTTGAAAACCGTTTGATACAACTTGTTATCCTCCGCCACATCGTTGCCTTTGATGGCAATCACATAACTCTTCAGTTCCTTACCGCCAATGAGTTTGTCCACCACATTGTCGCGGACATATTGGAAATACGGATTGTCAAGACCTTTGTCTGGAATACCGATACGCTCGTCGGAGGAATGGTTGTCATAGCCGTCGGTGAAGGACACCATGCAGGCATAGTCGTATTTCTCACGGTCGGCCACACTCATGGAGGAGACATAATCCCCAATCATATCCGAACCTTTATGCATAGCATAATATAAAGATGTATTATTATATAAGGTAAGGCCGTGGATAAACTGGATCATCGAAGACTTGGTGTCGGCGGTGAGGGGTTGGATACCCAGCACCATCTTGTCGGTATTGCTCATCGTGTTGAAACCGATAATGCCGAGGCGCACGCTTCCGTTGGGGGAGGCGTTATACATCACATCAATGAATTTGATGGCGGCGTTCTGCAGTTTGGCGAAGTTCACCTCGCCGAGGGAGGTGCTGCAGTCGAGAATCAGCATCACCACCATCACGCCGTCGGTCTTGAACTGCTGTTGGGCGTCTTTCACCTCGCTGTCGCGCTGCCATTTGTAGTCCTTGCCGTCGTACTGCCATTTCCAAAATTTAAGCCCCTCCTCAAAACCGCCGGGGTAGTCGGTCTGTGCCTTGTCGAAGGAGAAGGAGATGGACTCGTCGTCCTCCACATGTCCCACAATCGTCTGCACCGGGGTGAAGGTGATGCCTTTAGATGTGATGTTGGAAAGCGTATATACGAACTGGTTGTTGTCGCCGCGGGTAATCTCGTAATCGCCTTCGATATAGTACTTGGCGTTTTCGGCCTGCGCGAAGGCGGCCACGCTCATCAGCATTCCAATAATGACAAAAAGTATTCTTTTCATAACCAAAAATTTTCCTATAATAACTCCAAAGCGTGCTATATATTGCATTATAGTTATTATGAATATGCAAAATTACAAAATGAAAATCTTGTTTTTCACTAAATTTGAAATATTTATAAACCGCCTTTTGTCAATTTTTGTATCTTCGCAGCCGTAACAAAAACACTATTTTATGAGACACATCCGCACTCTGATCCTGATTTCCCTTTGCGCGCTGCTGGCATGCAGCTGCCACAAGTCCAACCCCATCGTCATCATTCCCGAACCGGTGGAATGCACCCCGAAACATGGCAGTTTCACGCTGAATGACGAGACATTTCTCTGCTTTGAGAACCTGAAAGGCGACGACACCGAGTTGGCCAAGACCATCAACGACATGTTCCGCAGCACCTTCGGGATAAAGCCCAACTTGGGAGACAAGAGCAGCAGCCACCGCAACTACATCCTCTTCGAACTCAACGGGAAAGAGGACAAAAACATTGGGAATGAGGGTTATACGCTCACTGTGAAGCGCGGTCACATCCTCGTTAAGGCCAACACCACAGCAGGTCTGTTCTACGGATTCCAGACCTTGCGGCAGATGGCATACCCCGACCAACTGGCCGACAGCAAGAAGATCACCATCCCTTGCGCCAAAATCAAGGACTACCCGCGTTTCGCCTACCGCGGCGGGCACCTCGATGTGTCGCGCCACTTCTTTGATGTGAAGTTCGTGAAGCGCTATATTGACCTTTTGGCTTCCTACAAGATCAACAAGTTCCACTGGCACCTGACCGATGACCATGGCTGGCGCATCCAAATCGACAAGTATCCGGGACTCACCTCCATTGGCGCGTGGCGTCCCGCGCGCAACAGTTGGGACACCCTGCACCCCGTGCTGCCTGGCGAGCCGGCCACCTACGGCGGCTACTACACCAAGGAACAGGTGCGCGAAGTCATCCGGTACGCCGCCGCCCGCCATATCGACATCATCCCGGAGATTGAAATCCCCGGCCACTGCAGCGCCATTCTGGCCACCTACCCGCAGTACGCCTGCGACGACTACCCATACACCGTGGCCGTGGGTCCGTACTGGCCGCCGAAAGCCATCATGTGCGCCGGCAACGACGATGTGCTCACCTTCTACAAGGATGTGCTGAAAGAAGTGGCCGAACTCTTCCCCTACCCTTACATCCACATCGGTGGCGATGAGGCCTTCAACGACAACTGGCAAGTGTGCCCCAAATGCCAGCAGCGCATCGCCGACAAGCATCTGGCCGACGAGACCGAACTCCAGCAATGGATGATGAATGAAATCGAACAATATCTGAAAAAATACGACAAAAAAGCCATCATGTGGGACGACATCGTGTCGGATGACATGAAAAACAAGTGCGCCGTGATGTGCTGGCAAGGTCTGGATGTGGCCAAAACCGCCGCCAAACACGGGAATGAGGTCATCCTCTGCCCCACCAGCCACTGCTACTTCAACTACTACCAAAACGACCCGGAGAAAGAGCCGCTGGCCATGACGGGACTCATCACCTTGAAGAAAGCGTACGAGTTTGAGCCCATGCCCGAAGGGCTGAGCCAAGATCAGGAAAAGTTCATTTTAGGCGGACAATGCAACCTGTGGAGCGAGTTCATCAACACGCCCGAACAGGCCGAATACATGCTGCTGCCACGACTCTGCGCCCTCGCCGAGTGCGTGTGGTCGCCCGCCAGCAAAAAAGATTTCAAGAATTTCTCCAATAGAGTATCCTATCACCAGCAGTTCCTAACCAAAACCGGTTACAACTGCCACAAATAGGGACTATTCTTCAACCGGGAACAGCGGAGAGTTCCGGTAATAACCGAATCCGAGATGCCTTGTCGCCGTGCCCTTCACCAGCGTGTCCTCATTGTGCTCCATCGGATTGAACTGGAGGTCGCGGTAACAACTGTTCCTTGACGCCAGAATGCCGTACGCATTGTCGTCAGAAGACACGAAATTGGTGTATTCCAAACGATTCTGCACAATGCTGCTGCCCGGTGTGGAGACATTGTAATAGGTCAGGAAGGTCTTGTCGGCTGCCCACAATTGCAAACGCATACAACAATACGCCTTGCCGTCGATAGCATCGATGTAGCGGTCCACATCCTCGTTGGGCTCCAAGTTCTGCGCAATGAATGTGTAGAAAGATTTGGGGACAAATCCCACAAATGAAACCTCACCGGTCGTGGTGGATCGGATAAAGTCCGCATTCAGTTTCTTTTTCAGCACCTTATGCTCAATCTTTCCGGTGTGTTTGTTTATCTCCACATAATAAAAATAGAAGTATAAATCATACGCGGCGGCATGCTCAGCGGCATAAAACTTAATGGTGGAAGGTTTTTCCAGATTCATATTCCAGGTCTGCTGCGGGTTACGAACGGAGAAGTCGCCCACGATAGGTGTGGTGGCATACACTTCCTCACCCGTATCCAAATGCTTGATAACCAGACGATAAGTATTATCCTGATCCAATTTCCAAGTGGAATAATAAAGAAGTTGTTTGGGACTGGCGAAGACGCCGTCCTGTTTTTGCACCCTGGTGGTGGTGTCCAGCACAGCCGTGCGCAGCAGCGTGCCTCCCTCGGAATACTCTTCCAGGCGAACCTCAATGGAATCCACCGGATAGTAGATGTTGTTCCAGTCGAAAGCGGCCTCCACGGCATTGTCCTCTGTCAGGAAACCCTTGTATATCTTGAAATAGTGGATGGAATCGTTCTTGTTCAGCAAGGCATAGGTCACCGAAATATCCTTGTAATCCGCAGCCAGATGCACTTTGTCATCGCAAGATGTCATTACCCCAACCAAGAGGGCAAGCACAAATATCAACAAACGGTTTTCTTTCATATTATGTATGTATATATATCTATCTTACATCAAAGTCTAAAGTCTAAAGTCTAAAGTCCCACGTCTCACATCCCAAGTCTCAAGTCTCACATCTCACATCCCACGTCTCACGTCTCACATCTATTTATCATAATTCGGAATCTCGCGCACCCATTTAGTGCCGATGAGGGTCCCGTCTCTTTTGGTCTTGGTATTTCTCGTGAATTTCTCATTGATGAAATAGGTGAGGCGGCAGGTCAGCACATGGTTGTGCATTTTGCTCACCCATTGATCCTTCACATCAAAACCGCCTTCCGCATTGTATCTGCCAATAACATAGTGCATATTGCGGATGGGCACCATGGAGTATTCCCAGCGCACATTGAGTGACAGGTTCTTATAGAGCCGCACGCCCGCATCCACGAGGAAGGTCCAGTCGCTGGTCTTGAAGGTGCCGGAAGTGACGCTGGTGGTGCGGGTGAAGCCGTTGTATATCTCCTTGGCGCGCACCATTCGGCTCCAGGCGAAACCGGCGCCGATAAAGCAGCCGGAGCGCATATCCTCATATCGGAAGATAACCGGAATCTGGATGTAATCCAGTGACATTCGGCATTTTACAGTAGAATCAAAGGGGATGGCGCGATTCACATCCTCATACATGGAGGGAGCGTATAAGAGCGTGTCAAAGGGGTCGCGGCGGTAGCTGCAGCGGGAGCCCTTTTGGGTGAAGAGGAGTTCGGCGGAGATGGACATGTTCTGTTTGCGGCCGAGAGGCAGCATGACACCGGGGCCGGCGTTCACGCCGACCTTGTAGAAGCCGTGCACATCGTCGCCCTCGATTTGGGAGAAGTTCGCGCCGGCGGCGAGGTATCCGATAAACCGTTGCGCGTGCGCCGTAGCCAGCAATGCCAAAGCAAGCACTATCGTGACAATTACCTTTTTCATCTTTTAAAAATTTCGGCGGCGAAGATACAAAAAAAAAAGGCGCCCTTGCTCAGAGCGCCTTCATTATTTTCGGGAAAGATTATCTGCCTTCTTTCTCAAGATCCTCTTTCAAGGATTGCAGAACGTCCAAGTCACCCAGTGTGGCTTTCTCGACATTGCTCTCATTAATCTTGGCAATCTCTTTGGCCTGTTTTCTGGCTTCATCTTCTTTCTGCTTCTCTTCATCGTCCTTAGATGCCTGCCATGTCTTGGTGTGAGACAGGTGGATCTTCTTGGACTCCTTGGAGAAATCAACCACCATGAAATCGAGCACATCGTCAACCTTAGCGGTTGTCTTGTCCTCTTTCATCAGGTTGCGGTTGAAAGCGAAACCTTCGATACCGTAAGGAAGAGCAACCACAGCGCCCTTGTCGTTCATAGAGGTAATGGTACCCTGGTGAACGGAGCCCACGGTGAACACAGTCTCGAACACATCCCAAGGATTCTCCTCGAGTTGTTTGTGTCCTAAGCTGAGACGACGGTTTTCGGTATCCACTTCGAGAACCACCACTTCGATAGGTTCGCCAATCTTGGTGAACTCAGCGGGATGTTTGATCTTCTTGGACCAGGAGAGGTCGGAGATGTGGATCAAACCGTCAACACCCTCTTCCAACTCAACAAAGATACCGAAGTTGGTGAAGTTGCGGACCGTAGCGGTGTGTTTGGAACCGACAGGGTATTTGGTCATGATGTCTGCCCAAGGATCCGGGATGAGTTGCTTGATGCCGAGAGACATCTTGCGGTCCTCGCGGTCGAGGGTGAGCACAACAGCTTCCACTTCGTCGCCGACTTTGAGGAAGTCGTGCGCGGTGCGCAGGTGCTGTGACCATGACATTTCGGAAACGTGGATAAGGCCTTCCACTCCGGGAATAATCTCCACGAATGCGCCGTAGTCGGCGATGACCACCACTTTACCTTTAACCTTGTCACCCACCTTGAGGTTCGGGTCAAGGTTATCCCACGGATGCGGGGTGAGTTGTTTGAGACCGAGGGCGATTCTTTTCTTGCCTTCGTCGAAGTCGAGGATAACAACATTGATTTTCTGGTCGAGTTGAACCACTTCCTCCGGATTGGAGATACGGCCCCAAGAGAGGTCGGTGATGTGGATCAAGCCGTCAACGCCACCCAGGTCGATGAACACACCGTAAGAGGTGATGTTCTTGACAGTACCTTCCAGAATCTGGCCTTTTTCGAGTTTGCTGATGATCTCTGCCTTCTGGGCTTCGATTTCGGCCTCGATGAGGGCTTTGTGGGAAACCACCACGTTCTTGTAGTCGTGGTTGATTTTGACCACCTTGAACTCCATGGTCTTGTCAACAAACACATCGTAATCGCGGATGGGTTTGACATCGATTTGGGAACCGGGCAGGAACGCCTCGATACCGAACACGTCAACGATAAGACCGCCTTTGGTCTTGCCTTTGACATAACCGGTAATGATTTCCTGATTGTCGTAAGCCTCATTAACGCGCTGCCATGATTTGAGGATGAGGGCGCGTTTGTGGGAGAGCTGGAGTTGGCCGTTGGCGTCTTCCTGGCTTTCCACATAAACTTCAATCTCGTCACCGATTTTGAGGTTCGGGTTGTAACGGAGTTCGGAAGCGTTGATCACACCGTCGGATTTGAAACCGATGTTGACCACCACCTCGCGGCTGCTGATGGAAACGACTTTACCCATGATAACGGCGTTCTCATCAACGGATTTGAATGATTTGGTATAAAGATCCTCGAGTCTTGCCTTCTCGTCAGCGGCGTACTTGTCGCCATCATCGTCAATCTTATCCCAGTCAAAGTTTTCGATAGAACCGTAGGCGCTGGTGAAATCGTGTTTCGGGCGCGGTTTGGATTCTGTCGCGGGCGCTGCTTCAGCAACTTCTTCAGCCACTGTTTCAACTGCATTTTCTGCAACTTCTGCTGCGGTTTCTACTACTTCTGCTGCATTTTCTGCGGGAGCAGCCATTTCTTCAGGAGCATTAATTAATTCTTCTGACATTTAAAATTTGTCCTTTTTTACCTGGACAAAAGGTGTTTTTAAAGATTCATAAATGAGGTTAACTGCTTAATTCCCAAACTGAAGAGCCTCTTTCAATTTGGGGGTGCAAAGATATAAAAAATATCAATGACTCAATTTATTTTTTTTAATAATTGCGGATAACAAAAAAAAGTGTATTTTTGCAGCCGTAAACATTGCGGGGTAGAGCAGTGGTAGCTCGTCGGGCTCATAACCCGGAGGTCGCAGGTTCGAGTCCTGCCCCCGCTACTAGGAGAAACTGAAAATCGTCACGGTTTTCAGTTTTTTTATTGTCCGGATTTACAGGACGCCATTACGCCTCCAACAGTCTCAAACCGAATTGTCGGTAATGTGGGAATTTCATGTCATGACTTATGAGAACCTCACTATTTGCTATGCAACTGGCAATAATCACCCTGTCCATCATATCCGTATGCCGAGCGCCATTGATAGTAAGAATAGGAATTTGCTCCAACACAGTAAAGACTTCTGTTGACATAAACTCTAATCCGACATTCATGGATTCCAGCGCATTAATCAATTCGATCGCAGTTCCTGCAACACTAATTCTACCGAGCTGCTTAATGTGCATCAACTCCAAAAGAACAATCTCCGAAGTCACATACTGGTTACCACTTGGATATTGTATGTCAAACCTCAGGTTTTCGTCTAATTTCGGATTATTATCTAACAACCAAGCCACTATGTGTGTGTCAAGGAAGTATCTATTCATATCACTTAAGATTGTACGGATCTTCTACTAATTCGACAATCTTAATATATTTAAACTTCCGATTTGGCTTAATCGACGTTTTCGTTTTTTTTAGGGTTTCTTTTTTTGGTGACATGGTTTGTGAATTTTAGGTTTGCAAAAATAAGAAAAAAATCATTACATTGCCACCACATCGTACACGGGAACGCCAACCACCTGCCGCAAAGCGGCACGCAACTGCTCCGACTCCAGCTTGAATCCGGAAGGAGATGTGGGGTTGATACACATCGCCAGCAAGTTGGGACGCTTCAGAACCCTCAAACAACCACCCTTCTGCAAGAAACCCTGCAGCACAAACGGCGTGACAAAAATCTTTGTGAAATCCTTGACTATCAGTTGAATATCATTTACATTCGGTTGCATCCGAAGATAGTCGAGCATGTTGTCGGTGACAATACCGCTGATAAACAATGTGTTTCCATGGCTGAACAAGATATCCTTGCATTTCGTGAACAACAATGACGAGGCAATGGGCAAACGGTGTGCCCCACCCTCCTCCAACGCATAGATGCCCGACTCATATTGCATCAGTTCATCACGATTATCCACTTCATATTCTGAGAGTTGCGTCAACTGATAGACAAACTTTGTTTTGGACACTATGGAATTCAAGTCCGGTGCAATGGCCGCGCCCGTAGTCAGAATCAAACCGTCAGTCACCGCGGGCGAGGCGGGACTCTTGCGCGAAAGCGCGCCATCCACAATGGTCAGGTCAACGCCCAACTCCCGCAACTCGCCAATGAGCGTGCGGATACGCCCAGTGGATGACGGCCCTGCCAGAATCACCTTGCCCTCCTGCAATACGCGCGCCGTCACCAGCCGCCCCAGCGAGGTGGTGTCCTCCGACAACTGGCAAATTTCCGAAAGCAACTGCCGCTGGCGGTAATGGTATTCCGTGGTCACAAAATAGGTGCCCACCGCCAAGGTCACCTCCGGTTTTTCGGTCTGCGTCACCTGATCCGTCTTCTCCCCGTCCAATCCTATGGAGGTCACCGCAATCACTTTGTCGGTCGTGCGCAGCTGGTCCAGCACATAGTTCAAGCACACCGTTTTTCCGGTATTCTTCGCCATCCCCACGATGGAGAGACTGCGGCAGGATAATATGCTTTTCAGAAGTTCAGAGTTCAAAGTTCAAAGTTCAGAGTTCATAGTTCATAGTTCAAAGTCCATCTATAATTCTGAATGAAATATTCATCGCATGGCGCTTTCAATTTCTTCCACTTCCACAGGTGTGCCAGCGAGCAGGTCGATGGGTTTCTCACCCACCACCACATCGGTTTCAATACGCACGCCGATGCCTTCCTCGGCAATGTAAATACCTGGTTCACAACTGAGTACATTACCCGGTTGGAACACCCAGTCGCGCTGGCCCACATCATGCACATCCAATCCGATGAAATGGCTGGTGTTGTGCATATAGTATTTTTTGAAACAGGGCATATCGGGATTCTGGTTTTTCACATCGTCCCAAGTATAAAGACCCAGCTTTATCAGTTCCTCGTCCATACGCTTGAACACGAAATCATTGATTTTGTGAATCGTCATGCCGGGTTTGAATCTGGGAATGGTTTCTTTATAGATGGAAAGAACCGCTTCGTAAACCTGCTTCTGCCGGGGCGTGAACTTGCCGTTCACGGGCACCGTTCGCGAGCAGTCGCCGGCATAGTTGGCGTACTCGGCGCCGAAGTCCATCAGCAACAGATCGCCGTCTTTCATTATTTTGTCATTCTTGATGTAATGCAGGATACAGGTGTCGGCTCCGGCGGCCACAATGGGCGCGAAGGAATGCGCGGTGCCACCGTTGCGGATGAGCTCATAGGTCATGGCGGCCTCCACCTCGTACTCGTAGCGGCCCGGCGCTATAGTGTTCAAGGCACTCTCGAACATCTTGCGCGTGATATCGCACGCATACTTCATCGCCACCAGTTCCTCCGACGACTTCACCGCGCGCAGCGGATACAAGATCGGCGCCAGACGGCGGAAATCGTGCAACGGATAATCGGCTTTGAGTTGCTTGGCGAAGCGCACTTCGTGTGTCGGATAGTCGGGCTTGATGCGCGGGTCCTCCGGAATATGCAGATACACATGTTCGGCGTGCATCATCAGGTCGTTGAGCACACCCTCAAACTGCTCCACAAACATCACGGTCTGCACGCCACTCAACTCGGCTGCCTGCTGCTTGCTCAACCGGTGCCCGAACCAGACGATCTTCTCCGGCGACGGATTCTTGATGAACAAAATCTCCCGATATGCCGGATTGGGGTGCCACGGCGCCAAGGTCAAGTAAGTATCCTCCTGGTCAATACCACAAAGATACAGCAGATCAGAATTTTGGCGGAACGGCTGGGTCGTGTCACCGCAACGCGGATACTCGTCGTGGGAAACCAGCACGGCGATGGAGTTGCGTTCCATCTCGCCCACCACATTCTTGCGGTTGCGGATGTAAAACTGTGAAGGCAGTGGTTTGTATCGCATAATCGTCATGTTTAAAATGCGGGCAAAGATACAAAAAATAGGCGAAAGGGGTGCATCAGGTACAAGGGGTGATGGGTGAAAGGAATTTTTGAATAAAACAAATTTTGAACATCCAGTCATTTTTATTATTTTTGCAACCGTGTTGGATTTTTATACCTTCCAAAATAAGATTATCAATTTAAAACACTTATATCATTATGAAACCTAAAATTGTTATTGGAAACTGGAAAATGAACAAGAACTTCGACGAAGCCGAGGATCTTATCAGCGAAATCGAAGAAAAACTTGCGGATTATAATTTTGAAACGGAGATTGTGCTTTGCCCGCCATTGGTTTATGCCGAGTTGGTGACCGACCATGCCAACGAGGAGGGCAGCCAGTTCTACGCCGGCGTGCAGAATGTGAGCGAATACGAGAACGGCGCCTATACGGGCGAGGTCTCCGCTGAAATGCTTGCCGGAATGGATGTGTCCTTCTGCATTGTAGGCCACTCTGAAAGAAGAAAATATTTTGGTGAAACCAATGAGATCGTGTTGAAGAAAATGCTTCGCCTGCTGGCCAACGACATCGTGCCTGTGATGTGCTGCGGCGAGTCGCTGGACGAACGCAAGTCGGGCAAGCATTTTGAAATCGTACAAAAACAACTGGAAGAGAGCGTTTACCAACTCACGCCCGAACAGATGGAGCGTGTGATCATCGCCTACGAACCCATCTGGGCCATCGGCACCGGCGAAACCGCCACTCCGGCCCAGGCACAGGAGATGCTGGCCTTCATCCGTTCCCTCATTGAGAAGAAATTCGGTACCGAGATGGCGGTCAACACCTACATCCTCTATGGCGGCAGCTGCAACGCCAAGAACGCGCTCGAACTCTTCTCCCAGCAGGATGTGGACGGCGGTCTCATTGGCGGTGCCTCCCTCAAAGCCGACGACTTCTTCAAAATCATCGAAGCCGGTGAGACCGTAATTAAAGAGAACTAACTGTTTTTCTGCTATTTATGAAACCCCGTCTGCTGCTTTTCCTCTTTCTTCTCTTTTGCGCACTGCCCGGTTTTGCGCAAGAGGAAGTGGATCCTTGCGAGCAGACCATGGATAAAAGTTCGGAAAAACTGTTTAAGAAAGCCCGTGATCTCCAGAAAAGCGGAAAAAAAGAGGAAGCTCTGGAGATTTACGACGACATCCTATCTGAACATCCCGAATATCTGGATGTAAACTATTATTACGCAATTAGTTACTACCTTCCCATAGAAGCCAACCGGTACCAGGCCAAGACGAAGGACAAAACCGACTACAAGAAAGCCATGGCGGCCTTCAACCGGATGTACAATGTGTGCCCATACTACAAGCCGCATTGCAACCTGTATGCCGCGCGGCTCGCCTACTTCAACGAGGATTTTGCGGAAGCCATCAGGTTTGCGGGCGTCATCGTGGACAACCCCGAACTGTTCTCCGCTCCGAAGGACACGGCCAAACTGGGCGAGGCGCAACTGCTCATCCGGAAAGCCCGTTTCTACGACAACATCCTGAACCATCCCGTGCCTTTTGAGCCAAAGCCCGTGTCCGGCATCTCCACTTCGGATGATGAGTACCTGGGCACGCTCTCCCCCGATGGTGAGCACTTCTATTTCACCCGGCGCAAGGATGTGGTGGACCAGGGACCGTTCAGTCACGGGGAAAAGGTAAGCAAGGAGTTCTTCACCTCCAGTGACAAGAAGGGCGGCGGATTTGGTGCTGGCACTCCCCTGCCCTCCCCCTTCAACCGCGCGCTCAGTGAGGGCAGCCCCACCATCAACATCACCAACGACATGCTCATTTTCACCAAGTTGGTATCGACTAACGGCTACCACAACTACGACTTGTACTACTCGGAATTTGTGGATGACGAATGGACGGAGCCCAAATCGCTGGGATCCAACATCAACCGCAACGACTCATGGGAATCGCAGGCATCGTTGAGTTCCGATGGCAAAGTGCTCTTCTTCGCCTCCGACCGTCCGGGCGGCTATGGCGGCGCCGACATCTGGTTCTCGCAACGCAACAGCGACGGCACCTGGCGCAAGCCCGTGAACCTTGGTCCCACCATCAACACGCCTCAGGACGAACGGTCGCCATTCCTGCACACCGACAGCAAAACGCTCTATTTTTCCTCCTCCGGACACGACGGCATGGGCGGACAGGACATCTTCTTTTCCAAACTGGATGAAAAGAACCGCTGGACCGCGCCCACCAACATCGGATATCCGATCAATTCTGAAAACAACGAGGTCGATTTCTTCGTCAGTCTGGACGGCAAAACCGGCTATTTTTCCTCCAACAACATCGACAACAACGACTGGAACATCTATGAGTTCGAGTTGTACGAGGCCGCACGCCCGCATGTGATGATGATTGTGAAAGGCAAGGTGACCGCCGATGACGGCGACCTGGAAGGCGCCACCGTAGAGATTCGGGACACCGCCACCAATGTCATCGCCACGGGCATTGTGAACGCCAACAGCGGCAATTACGCTGTGGCCACGGAAGTGAAAAAGGACGACCCGCAACCGGTTATCCTCACCGTAAAGAAAGAGGGGCACTCCTATGACTCGCAAATCATCACACCAGAGCAGATGGACGCGCCGGTGGTGACCAAAGATGCGGAGGTGAAGGCCATCGAAACCGGCAAGGTGTGCGACCTCCGCGACATCTATTACGAAACCAACTCCTACACGCTCACCAAGGCCTCCAAGGTCATCATCGCCTTGTTTGTGGAGTTCCTGAAAGACAACCCCACGGTGAAAGTGGAGATTCAGGGACACACCGACAACATCGGCAATGACGACGCCAACCTGAAGCTCTCCGAACTGCGCGCCAAGGCGGTTTACGACCATGTACTCAGCAAAGGCATCCCCGCCGACCGGCTCCGCTACAAGGGTTATGGCGAAAGCCAGCCCATCGCCGACAACAACACCGCCATCGGCAGGGCCAAGAACCGTAGAACCGTATTTCTGATCTATGACAAATAAAAAACTCTATTTTCTCGGCATCGGCGGCATCGGCATGAGCGCGCTGGCACAGTATTTCCTGGCCGAAGGCGACGAGGTCTATGGTTATGACCTCACCCCATCGCCCATCACGGACATGCTTACCCAAAAGGGAGCTGTCATTCACTTTGACGACAATCCGGACAAGATACCACACGACATTGACTTTGCCGTTTACACGCCCGCAGTTCCACGGACAAACGCTGAATTCCAATATTTTACAGAAAATAACATCCCTTTGTACAAGCGTTCGCAAGTGCTGGGGCACATTACCGAGCAACTGCCGGCGGTAGCTGTGGCAGGCACGCACGGCAAGACCACCACCACCTCGATGGTGGCACACCTGCTCGCTCCGGAGGTCAGCATCGCCGGCTTCATCGGCGGCATTGCCAAGAATTTCCACGACAACCTGGTGCTCGGCGCCAACCCCGCAGCCGCTGTGGCGGAAGCCGACGAGTACGACCGCTCCTTCCTCACCCTGCACCCCACCGTAGCCATCATCACTTCCATGGATGCCGACCATCTGGACATCTACGGAACGCGCGACAATCTGGTGGCCGCCTTCCAACAATATGCCACTCAATCGAAAACCGTGCTGGTAGAAGAGTCCATCGCCGACCAGATCGAGCACCCGCACAAACTGATTTATGGCATTGGCAAAAACACTGATTATCAGGCAGAAAACATACATTTAGCCCCCAACTGCGCCACCTTTGACCTGCGCACACCCGATGGAGTCATGCCGCAGCTGCAACTCCGTGCCAATGGGCTCTACAATGTGCTCAACGCCACGGCCGCCGTAGCCGCCATGCTCGAGCTGTTCAAATCGGAGCACCCGGCCGTGAAACCCGCAACTCCCATTCTGATTGCCGACAAACTCCGCACCTTCGCCGGCGTGAAACGCCGCTTCGACTACATTGTGGACCGCGAGGACTTCATTTACATCGACGACTACGCGCATCACCCCGAGGAAATGCACTCCTTCATCTCCGCTGTGCGCAAAATATATCCCGAAAAACAGATTTGCGGCATCTTCCAACCGCACCTGTACAGTCGCACCCGCGACTTTGCCAACCAGTTTGCGGAAGTGCTGTCGCAGTTAGACGAAGTGATTCTGCTGCCCATCTACCCAGCGCGTGAGCAACCCATCCCCGGCATCACCTCCGAATACCTGCTCTCGCTCATAGACAATCCCAACAAACGGGTTCTCGGCAAAGAAGAACTCCTCCCCTACCTGCAAGCACACAAACCCGAAGTGCTGCTCACCATAGGGGCAGGCGACATTGACCGGTTCGTGGAGAAAATCGGGCAACTGTAGCGCTGCTGTTCATCAACTTGAATCGGATCGTATATTCCGCACAATCCTCTCCCCGATGGCGCACTCCAGACACCGTTTGGGCGAACAATAATACTGCGACAATTCCAACAACGCCTGCGAATCCATGGCATTCTGCCGGGGAAAAGGCGTATGAACATAATCCCTTGTCCGCTTGTTGTTCTCAAAAGGCAGTTCCTCCAGCAATGCCAGCGTCTGCTCCAACTGGTTTTCATTGCCAAAGAAACGGTGATGAGCAAACAGGAATGGTATCACCGTATTGATAATCAATAAATTGACAGCCATATCACCCAATATGGCACTATGCTTCAAAATAGTGCTTTTCCCGAAATGATAATGCGTTTCCCAATAAGCGTTAGCGTTCACGGAAAACACCCTTTTCAGCGAGGAAACTGACGGGGAATCCAAAAAAAACGCCATCAGATCAGGTGAAGCGTGCATCAAGGCGGCGAATTGCGCCAAGCGCACGCACGGGAAGTTGGGCGGACGAAGCCGCAATAAATTCCAATGATGCTCCCCGATAGGCACCAGTTGATATTTATAGCGCAAGTATTCGTACTCATATTTGAGCGAATTGTAATAGTCGTCCACCTCAGCGCGTTCCAACATCCCCGCCTGACCGAAGATAAGCGCAGCGGTCTGCGCTTCCGAGTCCGCATGTTTGGCCAACACCTTCAGCGGCAGACTTTTAGCCAACAGCTCAAAAGCAGGCACATTGGTCTTGAATCCGAAACCGGCAGCCAGAAGGCGGAATAGCGTCTCCTTCCAGTCGCCTCCGCACTCCCCCAGTATACGGAGCACATCCTCCTGCTTGCGCAACATGCGTTCCATCACCATCGACGACATCAGAGAACGGAAGTGAATCAGTTCCATATCCGTAAGATACGAGAAACAAGGCAATTGCAGCGGCGAAGAAACCAAGTGCTGGTATTGGGTGAACATTTCCAAAGGGATGTAGTCCTTCAATTCCAAAGTGGGAAAGTATTCCCCGTTTTTGCGCTCCACCTCACAATCGTGCTCATACACCACATGCAGGGCCACCGACAAGTATTTCTCATCCGCCTGATGGTGGTGCCTGTACCAATCGGAACTGCGAATATGGATTTCCACATCACCCGCCCATTTCATCGCACCAATCCGCACAATGGCCTGCCGGAAATCAGGACCCGCATCGGTATTATGGTAACCAGGGAAAATGATTTGCAGCGGCTCGCCGGCCGTTGTTTTCAAATTCATAAAATCAAACAATCTGTGCTTCCACAAATAGTGTAGAAATGCTTCTGTCATCATAAGAATAAATTGTTTTCACCTACAACTTGTTTTCAGTTGCAAAAATAACTGAAAAAAAGAGTGGAAGAATAAAAAATCCAAATAAGTATTCACAAAATGATGAGATAACAGAAAATATCCTATTTTTGTCGCCAAACTAATGAATAATGGCAATTATCCTGAATAATATGAAAAAGATTTTTTCCCTGTTGTTGATTTCAAGCACCCTGTGGACAGGTTCCCTTATGGCCCAGAAAAGCATGAACCTGGAATCGCTATTGCCACAAATCAACGCCGACAGTCTGCTACAGACGGTCACCGACCTCCAAAACTTCCAAAGTCGGTTTGCCCTGCGCCCGGGCGGTAACCAAGCAGTGGCGGAATATATCGCAAACCGTCTCAACAACTATGGCATAACAGCGAAGATTGACACATTCCACCAAGCAGGACAGAACTGGCTTGTGGGGGCGTATGATCAGGATTTCTACAATGTAAGGGGTGTTTTGCCCGCTGTCAATGCCAAAGATGATTCGTTGGTGCTGATAGGTGCCCATTTGGATGCCATTTCATACGACCATCAGACTTGGCAATTGCTTGAGATGGCGCCAGGCGCTGACGACAATGCCTCCGGGGTCGCCGTAATGCTGGAAATGGCGCGCATCTGCCATGAGAACAATCTCCGTTTCAACAGAGATATACACTTCATGGCATACGACGGGGAAGAACTCGGTCTTTTCGGCAGTTACCACGATGCTCAGAAGCGTAGCGCTACAGGCGAAAAAATCGCCGTTATGATCAACAACGACATGGTGAGTTTCCAACCCGACAGCAATTGGCGACTGATGCTGCATTGGTATGATAACTCGCTGGATGTGGTGAGCCGTGCCGCCGACATCTGCGCACAATACACGGATATCGACCCCTATATTCCCTCCTCAAGTGAGAACAACAACGCCCGTGCCAGCGACAGCTACGCCTATTACCAAAATGGATTCCGAGCGGTCTTTGCCATAGAATACACCTTTTCCACCTCCTACCACACCGACCATGATGTGGCCGACTCCAACAACTACGCCTACCATGCCGATGTGGCGCGGTATAATCTGGCTATGCTGGCCGAGTATGCGGGATTGAACGATGGTGTAGGCGTGGAAGACCTGCCACACATTGCAACCATGCAGGTTTATCCCAATCCGGTGAGCGACAAAGCGGTGGTGCGTTATCAGTTGATGGAAGCTTCTCCCGTTGCCATTACGATTATGGATTTGAGGGGGCGCGTTGTGATGCGGCAAGATTTTTCTAATCAGTCGGCAGGTCTTCATTTTGAGGAACTTGATATGGCCCGTTTTCCGGCAGGCGTATATTTGTGCCGGCTTCAAACGGCTAAGGGAACGGAAACCATAAAACTGGTGAAAAGATAGTATTGACATAGTAACAATATTTCAGAAAAATGATTTTCTACTTTTCCGGATGCGGCAACAGCCGTTTTATTGCTGAAAGCATTGCACAAGCCACGGGTGACAAGCTGGTTTTCATTCCTGATGCTGAGCGTGAGCAAAGTTTCAACTATAATATTGCGGAAGATGAGCACGTTGGCTTCGTTTTTCCCATCTATTCGTGGAGTCCTCCACAGCTTGTAGTGCGGTTTGTACGAAAACTGCGCTTTGCACGCAAACCCGCCTATGTCTGGATGGCAGTTACCTGTGGCGATAACGGAGGTGTGGCAGAAAAGGTCTTCGGCGAGCAGTTGGTGCGTGCAGGGATACAACTAAACGCTGCCTACTGTTTTGTGATGCCCAACACATACGTCAACATGGCGGGCATGAGCACGGACAAACCAGAAAAGGCTCAATGCAAAATTGAGAAGGCCAAAGCGCATCTGCCGGAGGTGATCCAAAATATCCAGAATCGCAAGCCCGTGATGGAGATGCGCCGGGGACTCTTCCCGCGCTTTAAGACCAATGTTGTTGGCAAATCGTTCCACAAGTGGGTTTCGGATGAGCCGTTCCACAGTACCGATGCCTGTATCTCGTGCGGCAAGTGCGTGAGTGTATGCCCGTTGCAGAACATCACCTTGGAAGACGGCCGTCCGAAGTGGCACGGAAACTGCACAAACTGCGACGCTTGCTTTCATCACTGTCCGAGGAACGCCATCCAGTACGGCAAGGCGAGTGTCGGGAAGCGGCAATATTATTTCGGAATTTTGTAATCTCCACGGATTGCTCGGAACTGCGCGAAAAAAACAATAAGTATGATGAACATTGAAGAATTTCGTGAGTTTTGCCTCTCGTTAGGCGAGGTGGAAGAGAAGCTGCCCTTCGCGAAGATGCCCGGCGGCGATTCCGTATTGGTGTTTTATGTCAGCGGCCACACCTTCTGCTACTGCGACCTCAACGAACTTACTGTAGTGGTAAAGTGCCAGACTGAGCGCATCGCCGAACTGCTTGATACCACTGGGGTGGAGCCTCCTGACAACCACTTCAACCCAAAATACTGGATCGGCATCAATCTGCAAAACATTGACACAGAACTGATCAAGGAGTTGACACAGAACTCGTTTGAGATTGTGAAAGGTAAGTGTGAGAGGAAGAAAAAATAATCTTCGCAAAATTGAGAAGGTGTTGAAAAATATTGTATCTTTGCCGCAGTTATGGTTATAACTTTCGAAAAGGAATATCTACAGGAACTTTACGTAAACGGAAAGGCCTTAAACAAGAAACACCGTTTTCAACCAGATGTGGTTTCACGATACATTAAAGTGGTGAACACGATGAAAAATGTGACCAATGTGTTGGAATTGGCACGATATAACGGATTGCATTATGAACATTTAACAGGAGATAAAAATGGGTATTCATCAGTAAGAATTAATAACAAATACAGAATAGAATTTGAGGAAAGAACCGTCAACGACCAAACAATTGCAACAGTTTGCAACATCACAGAATTATCAAACCATTATCAATAATGAAGATGATACATATAGCTGGAGTTAAAGACAGTATGATCGCCAACAACCTCACGCCTTATATCCCCACACATCCTGGTGAGGTGATTAAGGACGAGATCGAAGCGCGAGGAATAACCCAACGACAACTGTCTGAGGTTACAGGCATTGCCTATTCCGTCGTAAACGAAGTGTTAAATGGCAAACGGCCTGTCACCGTTGAATATGCGCTACTGATAGCCAAAGCTCTTGACCTCGACGCTGACACATTTATACGTATGCAGGCAGAATACGACTTACAAACCACCAAGCGCGACCGCTCTTTCATCCGTCGCCTCACCGCCGTTCATAAAATCGCTTCGGTGTTGTAGGAACTCTATTGCAGTCTTGAATAACTGGACATGAGAAGACCTAATGCTCTTAATATTTCGGCATTTTTATCATTGTTCTCGCTTTTCAACATAGCTTTTGCACAAAACGGGTCACTGACTATACATCAGAAAGATTCTATTCAACGACTTGATCAAGAACTCATAAGAGAAGCTTTCAAAAATCCCATCGTCAAATATATCTATGATGACACCACCTGCCATTGCGATTACATAGAACAGCACTATTATTCCAACGGCCAACTATATTGGCAGGTCCCAGTCATTAATGGCAAGAAAAACGGATTGTATGAGGAATACCATCCCAATGGACAATTATTTTATAGGAATGAGATGACAGATGGGTACTATGTTAGAAATGAAAAAAATGATCATGTACGCTATAACAGATTTGGAGAAATAGAGTACTATGGTTTCTCCAGTGTTTACAGAAATAATCTCTACTTGTTCAATACAGGTTTTCCGTTTGGTGAAAAATTTTCTTTAATGGTATATTTGGTTGATTATGAGACTCATCATCACACATATGTGGCAGAATACAGGTATGAGAATAAACGTTGGATAAAATTTCCATACCACGGCAAAGCTGTTTCGTACGCCAATCAATTGCTTAGATTGTATTTGAAAGAGTGTAAAAAACGGCCTGAGGTGTTTGAATAAATGAAAGCGTGTATTTCCTCATAACTATTATTCCTAATATTTTCAAAGTCGCAAATTGCGATCTTGAAAGTTAAGCTCTGAGACAAAATCCTTGCCGTTATCGGCAAAAAAACAACACTTTTGCCGTCGATACAACAAAAACTTGCCGATAAAATCAAACATTATTATGAAAAAACATATCATCTTCACCATCCTTCTCGTTTTCAGCGTGATCCTCTCTTACGCACAAACGCCCTCCAACAAGTCTGACGCAGCTCAAGACACAGCGTATGACCACGGTTCCAACATAGTGTTTCCCGAAATGACGCCACAACTGGTGGACAACCTTGAGCTTTTAGGACGCGTTTGGGGGTTTCTGAAATATCATCACCCCACCATTTCCAAAGGCGCATACAACTGGAATTACGAACTCTTCAGGATGTTACCCGATTACCTGCAGGTTACAGACAATATGCAGCGCGACGCATATCTGGCCAAATGGATTCTACATTACGGGAAGATTCCTGTCAACAAAAATGTAACTCCGGTTGACTCCAATGCTTTCCTGAAGCCAGACTTGGCATGGATTAATCCGGAAACTCTGTCGCCAAAGCTCTACAAAACGCTGATGAATATCTATCAAAACCGCAACAACGGTTACTACTATGTAACCTACGAGTCTCCTTGGCTGAAAGTGGCGAAATTCAAAAACGAGAACGACTATGTTGAGATGGAGTGCCCTGACGCAGGTTTCCGGCTTTTAGCTTTGTTCCGTTATTGGAATATGGTGTATTATTTCTTTCCGTACCGACATTTGATGGATGCCGACTGGAACACGGTGTTGAAGAATCATATCGGCTCTTTTATCTCAGCCGAGGACAAAAAATCCTATTGGAGAGCCGTAAGACGCCTGATTGCCCAAATTGACGACACCCACGGGGCGGTTTGGTCCATGAAATCTACCCAATCGTTGGACTACTACCGCACCCCGTTCAGAGTGAGTTTCTTGAAGAACGACACCTTGGTGGTTTCCGATTATTGGGATACAGATAAAATCGACAGTGCCGGACCGCATATCGGGGATATCATCACCCATATAGATGGGAAACCTGTTTCGTATCGGGTTGACAGCTTGGCACCATATTATGCGGCATCCAACCACCGCGTAAAACTCCGGCAATTATTGTGGGATATCTGTAGCGGCGACAAGCCCACCGCCAACATCTCTTTTGTATCGGATGGAATCCGAAAAGAGGCCACCATCACCCGATATAACTTTGAAGAGATGGAACCAAAATTCCAAACCGACAGCATCTGCTACAAAGTGTTGGACGACAGCATCGGATATGTCTCCATGGATGACATCACCGAAGAATGGGTAAAACGCATTGCGGACACCTTGCCCACCACAAAAGGGTTGATTCTGGATTTGAGGGAGTATCCGAATGAAACCATCAACTATAAATTATACAGTGTTCTGTCTGACAAATCAAGACCGTTTTTCAAGGCTACTTGTCCGAATTTGAGCAATCCTGGTGAATTTGTCTTCTCAAAACCCACTTACACCGGAAAAGGGAAGCAGGCGTACCAAGGCAAAATCGCCATCCTCATTAATGAGGAATCTCAGAGTCATGCGGAGTTTTGCACCATGATGTACCGCACGCTCCCAAACAGCATCGTCATCGGAAACACGACAGCGGGCGCGGACGGCAATGTGGTGGACATTCGGCTTCCCGGCGGGGTCTGCTCCTATTTTTCCGGAATCGGCATTTACTATCCTGATGGCACGGAGACGCAGCGTGTCGGTATTATTCCTGATATCTATGTCTGGCCCACCGTCAAGGGCATCCGCGAGGGTCGTGATGAATTGTTGGAAAAAGCGCTGGAATGGCTGTCGGAATAAGAAAACAATTGCTACTTTTGCAGACCGAAACTACGAAAAACAAAAAATTATGAAAACAGAAAAGCAAGTCAAAGGCAATCGCGGCGAAGAAAAGGCCGTAGAGTATTTACAATCAAATGGTTATACCATTTTAGAACGCAATTGGCAAATCGGTCATCTGGAGGTGGACATCATCGCCTCCAATGAGGATTTCCTAATCATTGTGGAGGTGAAAACACGGAAAAGCAACACATTCGGCGAGCCGGAGGAGTTCGTCACCCTGCAAAAACAGCGCAATCTGATCCGCGCGGCGGCGGCTTACATCACGAAATTCGGCATCACCAAGGAGGTGCGTTTCGACATCGTGTCCATCATCCTCAACGACCAGCAACCAGAGGAGGTGAGGCACATCCCCGACGCCTTCAAACCGCGATGGTGAATAAAAAAACGGACGCGAATGCGTCCGTTAAAAATCAGGAAAACCTATAAGCCGGGTTCTGTAATCGGCTGTCATTTATCTACGACCTGCGTCACCGCAGGCCTCTATCAACCTACCCTCCGAGATTGGACGAGCAGCCCTCAAGCCTCGGTTTATTTGGTCTTTCAACCCATAAGGTTTACCTCCACCGGCATCACTGACGGCGGCGTGAGCTCTTACCTCGCGTTTTCACCCTTACCCTTGCGGGCGGTATATTTTCTGCGGCACTGTCTGTCGTCTTACGACGCCTTCCCGTTAGGAAGTATGGTGCTCTATGTTGCCCGGACTTTCCTCTCCCGCACAAGGCGGCAGCGACAACCCGGTCTTCCTGTGTTTCTATGAAAAAATGTTAGTAATTCAGCATCACCGGCATGATGAGCATCAGCAGGTTCTCATTCTCGCTGAATTCCTCAACTGGCAGAATCAAAGCAGCGTGGTTCGGTTGTGACATCTCCAAACGGATCTGGTCGGAGTCCATATTCTCCAGCATCTCACGCAAGAACTTGGAGTTGAAACCGATTTCCATGGCCTCACCTGTGTATTCGCCAGCGATATTCTCAGCAGCCTTGTTGGAGTAGTCCATATCCTCAGCCGTGATATTGGTCATATTCTCGGACAATGACACGCGCACTTGGAAGGTGGACTGGTTGGAATAAATACCCACGCGGCGGATGGATTTCAGAAACTCATCGCGGGAAACCACGAAGGATTTGGGGTTATTCTTCGGGATAACGGCCTCATAGTTAGGATATTTACCCTCTTTAAGCACAGAGTAGAGGACCAGATTGTCAAAAGAGAAGCGAATATGGTTGGTCTCTTTGGAATACTCGACATGCACATCCTCATTCACGCCCGACAAGATATTCTTTAGATGGGCGATCGGCTTTTTGGGCAATATGAAAGAGGTGAAATCATCGGCGGTAACTTTGGTATTGCGGTAACGCACCAGTTTGTGAGCGTCGGTGGCCACGAAGGTGATGCACTCGCTGGAGAGTTCGCAGAGCACGCCCATCATGTTGGGGCGCAACTCGTCGGTACCCGCAGCGAACATCGTCTTGCTGATGGCACGTTGAAGAATGCCAGCCTCAATGTCAAAAGAGTTGGGATTTTGTATCTCACTGATTTGAGGATATTCGTCGCTCGGGAAGCAAGGCGCATCGTAATCACCGTTGGCGGCCTTGAAATTCACGGTACGCTCCTCTTCATTGATAAAGAAATTGATGGGTGTTTCCGGAATGAGTTTCAACGTCTCAATGAGAATCTTCGCAGGAACTGCCACCGAGCCCTCGCCTTCCACATCCGTCAACTCAATCAAGGCGGTCATGGTGGACTCCGCATCGGAAGCGGTGAGTTTCAGCTGAGTACCTTCAATGGTCATCAACACATTGTCAAGAATGGCCATGGAAGCATTGGTGCTCATCACACCGCTGATGGCGCTCAAATTGCGATACAATACATCACGGGATACAATAAATTTCATATTGCTAGATTTTTTTATATTTTCTTCAAAATTACAAGGTGCAAAAATAATGATTTTTTTTATCTTTGCGCACTTTTTAGAAAAAATCATTATGGTAATCGACGAACTGAAACAATCCGAAGCCTTATTGGAGGGTCATTTTCTCCTCTCTTCCGGCCGTCATAGCGACCGTTACTGCCAATGCGCCAAGCTTTTACAATACCCGGACCGCGCCGAGCGCGTGATTTCCGTGATCACCGAACAGGTGAAAGATCTGCCTATTGACATGGTGGTCGGACCCGCCATGGGCGGCATCATCGTGGCTTACGAACTGGGCCGCCAACTGGGCGTTCCCGCCATCTTCACCGAGCGTGTAGAAAACCAGATGTGCCTGCGCCGCGGTTTCGAGGTGAAACCCGGCCAGAAACTGCTCATCACCGAAGATGTGGTCACCACGGGCAAATCCTCCCTGGAAACCATCGAAGTGCTCAAGTCCTTCGGTGCGGAGGTCATCGGTGTGGCCTGCCTCGCCGACCGCAGCAACGGTTCCTTCCCCTACCCCATCTACAGCGCCACCAAACTCAACATCCAGAGTTGGGAAGCCGACGAATGCCCGCTCTGCAAACAAGGACTTCCATTCGTAAAACCCGGCAGCCGCAAATTCTAATCCCAATTCAAAACCCAAAAGGACTCCCAACCTACTTTTCTTTTTTGTATCTTTGCAGGTTTTTACAAGTACTCGATGAAAAATCCGAAATTATCCAACCGGTACGCCAAGGCGCTCTTCGATTTTGCCCAAGAGAAGGACCAGTTAGAGGCAGTGAACAACGATCTCGCCCTGATCCGATCCACCCTGAAAGGCAACGCCGAAATGCAGGCCGTGCTCAACAGTCCCGTCATTGCGCCAGCGAAAAAACATACGATTTTCGCCAATTTGTTTCAGCAGTCCATCAGCGAGACGACCTTCCTGTTTTTGGATGTCATCATCCGCAAAAAACGGGAGCCTGCCCTCGCCACCATCTGCGAGGAATTCCTGAAATATTACAACGAATTCCATCACATCAAAACGGTCAAACTCACCTCCGCGCAACCGCTCAGTCCCGAATTAGTGGAAAATATCCGGGCGCTTTTGGCGGGGAAGACGCAATATACCATCAACATTGAGCAGGTGGTGCAACCCGACATCATCGGCGGATTCCGCATCAAGATGGACGACTTCTATCTGGATGCCAGCATCATCGCCAAACTCAACCGGCTGCGTCACGAGTTCGCCCACAATGTTTACCAAGTCAGTTTTTAATACAAAAATAACACATCAATATGTCAGAAATAAAACCCTCAGAAGTAACCTCCATACTCCGCCAGCAGCTGCAGCATCTCGACCTCAGCACTGAGATGGCCGAAACCGGCACTGTTTTGCTGGTCGGTGACGGCATCGCCCGCGTTTACGGATTGCAGAATGTGAAATCCGGCGAGCTGGTCACCTTTGAGACGCAAGCCGGCGGCGAGACCGTCACAGGCATCGCGCTCAACCTGGAGGAGGACAATGTGGGTGTCGTGCTTCTTGGCGACTCCAAGTCGCTCAACGAAGGGGACATCTGCAAACGTACGGGCCGCATCGCCTCCATCCGTGTGGGTGAAGGGTTGCTGGGCCGTGTCATCAACACGCTGGGCGAGCCCATCGACGGCAAAGGCCCCATCGAGGGCGAGTTGTACGAGATGCCCATCGAGCGCAAGGCCCCGGGCGTCATCTTCCGCCAACCGGTGAAAGAACCGCTCCAAACCGGTCTCAAGGCCGTGGACGCCATGATTCCCATCGGCCGCGGCCAGCGTGAGTTGATCATCGGCGACCGCCAGACCGGCAAGACCGCCATCGCCATCGACACCATCATCAACCAACGGGAATTCTACGAGCAAGGCAAACCCGTATATTGCATCTATGTGGCTGTAGGCCAGAAAGGTTCGTCTGTCGCCGCACTGGTGAAGACGCTGACCGAGCGTGGAGCTATGCCCTACACCATCGTGGTCACCGCCACCGCCTCCGAAGCCGCCGCCATGCAGTTCTACGCCCCGTTTGCCGGCGCCGCCATCGGTGAGTATTTCCGCGACACAGGCCGCAGTGCCCTCATCATCTACGACGACCTCTCCAAACAGGCCGTGGCGTACCGTGAGGTTTCCTTGCTGCTCCGCCGTCCGCCCGGACGTGAGGCATACCCCGGCGACGTGTTCTACCTGCACTCCCGTCTGCTCGAAAGAGCCGCCAAAATCATCGAGTCCGATGAGATTGCCGCCCAGATGAACGACCTGCCCGAAGTACTGAAACCAATCGTGAAAGGCGGCGGTTCCTTGACCGCCCTGCCTATCATCGAGACGCAGGCCGGCGACGTGTCAGCCTACATCCCCACCAACGTGATTTCCATCACCGACGGCCAGATATTCCTGGAAACATCCCTGTTCAACGCAGGTGTTCGTCCCGCCATCAACGTCGGTATCTCCGTGTCACGTGTGGGTAGCAACGCGCAACTCAAGTCCATGAAGAAAGTGGCCGGCACGCTGAAACTCGACCAGGCGCAGTACCGCGAGATGGAATCCTTCGCCAAGTTCGGTTCCGATGTGGATGCCGCCACGCAGTTTGTGCTCGACAAGGGCGCGCGCAATGTGGAGATTCTGAAACAACCGCAATATACGCCCTACCGCGTGGAAGAGCAAATCGCCATTATCTTCTGCGGTGTCCGCGGTCTGCTTCAAAACATCCCAATCAACAATATCTGCAACTTTGAAACCGCTTTCATCCACCACATGCATGAGATGCATCAAGATATTCTGGACACCTTAAAATCCGGCAAAATTGATGATGAAATCATGCAGAAACTGCAAGATGCCTGCAAAGAGGTTTCCGTCAAATTCGAGAACTAGTCATGGGCAACCTCAAGGAAATACGAACCCGCATCAGCTCGATAGAATCGACGCAGAAGATCACCAGTTCCATGAAATTGGTGTCGGCGGCCAAGTTGCGCCGCGCGCAAACCGCCATCCAGTATCTGCGTCCCTATTCCGAGAAACTGACCGAGATCCTGCACAACCTGTCAGCCTCGGCCGGTTCCATGGAGGAAATGCCTCTGTTTGAGCAACGTACGCCCGAAAAGGTGGTCATCGTGGTCATTACCTCCAACAAGGGACTCTGCGGTGCGTTCAACGCCAACATCATCAAGACGGTCAACCACTTGGTGGAAGAGCAATATGCCGCACAGCATGCTGCCGGCAATGTGAAACTGGTGTGCATTGGCAAAAAAGGGTACGAGCAACTGCATACGCACTACCCTGTCATGGAGCACAACGACGACCTCCTGGATACCCCGGAGTTCACCACCATCGCCAGCATCTGCGACCAGCTGACACAAGGATTTCTGAAGCACGAAATCGACAAAGTGGACATCGTCTATAACCAGTTCCTGAATGCCGCCACCCAACGGCTTACCGTAGAAGGATTTCTGCCCATCAGCGGCATAGAAGACGGTGAGCAAAGTCCGATCACACAGGATTACATCATAGAACCATCCCCCGAGGAAGTGCTTACCGAGCTGATTCCCAAGATTTTAAAGAACCAACTCTACAAGACCTTATGCGACTCTATTGCTTCGGAGCACGGCGCCCGCATGATTTCCATGACCAAGGCCACGGACAACGCCACGGAGATTTTGCGCGACCTGCGCCTCAAGTACAACAACGCCCGCCAGTCCTCCATCACCAACGAATTGATTGAGATTGTGAGCGGCGCCGAAGCACTGAAAGGGTAAACCTTTATTCTTTACATCATAAAAAAACGCCCGTATGCAATAATACGGGCGTTTTTTCGTTATCCAATCAACCGTTAAAAAACAAAACAACATGAATGCAAAATTGTATCATGGCGGCATTGTTATGCCTTGCCTAATCCTTCTGTTCATTACTCGTCTTCAGGCGCAAGTGGCACTTCAGCCGTTGCACTTCACCCGTGCCTTACATGATATTCCAGCCGCACGCTGCATGCTGTCCGACCCATTCCTAAACGCTTCATTCCGCAACGATTTCTGCACGAAAGAAATGATGTTCAAGGAGTTGGAGTTCGATTTTATTCATCATCAGGATGCGCTTCTGACCACCATAACACACTACGGCTATGGCAGTTTTGGCGAACTGGCCGTGCATCTCGGTTACGGCCGGCGCTTCGGCAACAAAGTCAGTGTGGCCCTCCGAAGCGTGTATCTGCTCAACCACGCCAAACACTACGCGCCAAGGCACTCCTTCACCGTGGATTTCTCCATCTGTTACAAAATAACAGACAAAATTTGCCTGTCAGTTGTCCTTTTTAATCCCATCCGAATGAAATACGGCATCACAGGAGAAGAGGTGATTCCCATGAAATTCGGGCTGCAAGGAGATTTCCAACCCTCCGAAAAAATCTTGCTATCGCTGTACGGCAGCAAAACACTGCCCGGGGAATTCGACATCGGCGCACGCCTCCATTTCCAACCGGACAAGCATTTGATTTTATCTGGCATAGCATCCACAACAAACTGTGGAATAGGTGTTTGCATTCCGTGGAAAGGGTTTTTATTCAGTGCCCAATGCCAATGGTATTACCGAATAAGCGTATCGCCGCAGTGCGGAGTGGGATATTATTTCAAAAAGGAATGAGTTCTCACATTTTCATAATAACAAAAAAACAGTCAATGATATAGAAGTTGACCCAACATAATTGGTCTATTGATTTGGATTCCGCCGTTCACTATGTTCACGGCGGAATGGTGCACGCACTGAAGTGTTTTTGGGAAAGATGGGCGGCATTAGAGGGCATTCCAAACACAGCACCAACTTTATGCCGCCCATCTTTCCCTCCTTCACCTGGGTGGCCGCGCACCATTCCGCGAGATGCGCAAGCGTGAGCGGAATCTATTAATACAAAACTATATGGTATAAAATAATCACAATCTAAATGACATTTCTCTACTATGAAAACAAAAACACTATTTTTCATCACTTTATTATTCCATCCTATATGGGACCTATGTGCTCAAACCGACAGCAACATGTATAACATTCCCTCCATAGACATCATCGAAAACAATCTGGAAGAAACTTTGGACGATGAAAACATATCCGCGGACGATTTATTGGAAGAACTGGAAGCATTGGGCACAAGCAAACCCAACCTCAACAAATTGGATTATGAAGTTGCTATAAGATTGCTAAAACTATCTGATTATCAATATTATCAATTACAACTCTATTTGGAGAATTACGGGACTTTGTCCAGCATTTACGAGTTGGATGGCATGGACGGTTTCGGGCAGAAGGAGCGAGAGCGGCTTGAACAACTTGTGGTTGTGGCTCCGGCACCTGAGGGTTCATCCTTCTTCAAAGATTTTTTCAAGAAGGGCAAATCCAAGCTTCTGGTACGATACCAGCAGATACTGGAACGACAGGCGGGATATGACACCTCCCGTGCCACGCATTATGACGGGTCGCCCATCCGTGCGATGTTTCGATACACCTTTGAGACGCAAAACAGGTTTTCGTTGAAGATTTCGGGCGAGAAGGATCCTGGAGAGCAGTTTTTCAGGGGAAAACAGCGATACGGATTCGATTTCTATTCAGGATCGGCATCCATCAAAGACATCGGGATACTAAAACATGCTGTGATAGGCGATTACCGACTCAATTTCGGACAGGGGCTCGTGCTGGGCTCGTCGCTGCTGTCGGGGAAAGGCGGAGGAGTGGAATCGGTGCGCAGGTTCGGCACGGGCATCCGGGCCATTGCGCCCACCAGCGAGGGCGACTTTCTCCGGGGCACGGCCGTGACCCTGGGGCACACCAACGTCCAGGGCACCCTCTTCGCAGGCCGCTCCTTCGGCAGCACCAACAATGCGCTGGGCGCAGACTTCTCCTTCCGGCGCAAACTGTTCCGCGTCGGCGCACGGTTTGCGGCCTACAGCCGCACCGACACCAGTGGCACATCCCTCGCCGAACGGTTCACATCAAGCTGGAAACCAACCGGGTTCAATGTGGGCGCAGATTACCAGGCTATCCTGTTCAAACACCTGATATTCGGAGAGTTGGCGTTCAACCAAGACGGAGCGCTCGGGCTTTTGCAAGCCGCTGTATTCAACATCACCCCCATCCTGAAAATCGCTGCCATCTTCCGCCATTATGGCAAACGCTATACCAACCCTTTGGGGCACGCCTTCGGCAGCAACTCCCAAAACGCCGGCGAGACGGGACTCTATCTGACCGGCAGCTACATCCTGTCGCGGCGCATCACACTGGACTTTTTCGCCGACTACTACCGCCTTACCAAACTCACCTACCGCACCGACGCCCCGATTCAGGGATTGGACTTGGGCATTTCGGGGCTGATCAACCTCCACCGAAACAGCAACTTGCAACTAAAGTACACTTTCCGCGACAAACCGGAAAACAACGGTGAATCAACTTATTACAAAGAGATAAAAGAGCACCGGAGGCACAAACTGCGCCTCATTTGGTCGAACACTCCCCTACCGAACCTGAAGCTGAAAACCGAACTGGATTGGATTCGGAACCAATACCCCATGAGCCGTGAACACTATACTGGATTGTTGCTATATCAGGACATCAGTATAACTTTCAACAAGCCTGACATTGCCTTGCATACGCGCGTAGCATACTTTGACACAGACCGTTACGACGAGCGGCTATATGCGTACGAAAACGATGTGTATTACGCTTTCAGCATCGGCTCCTACTATTACAAAGGGGTTCGGGGCTATTTTGTCGTACGCTACAAATACAAGTGGCTGAGTATTTGGTTGCGGTTAGCACACACCTATTACATTGACCGACAAATCATTAGCAGTGGCCTCACGCAAATTGACAAGCCGCACAAAACGGAAGTGAAGGTGCAGGTGATGTGTAATTGGTAATCAAAAGATATCCGAATGAGTTCCCGTGTCCAACAACAACATTATCTTTTGATTATTGTCTTGTTCCCAGACCAATAACCAATCAGATTCAATGTGACACTCCCATGTATTGTTATGCTGATAACCAGACAATTTATGTGGGTGATATGCCTCGGGGAGACATCCTGAATCTCTCAATTGATCCACAACATAAGACAATTTGGAAAGGTCAAGACTTCTTTTAGCACATCGTTTCACACCATGTTTAAAATGACGGGTGAAAACAATCTTATACATGATTCTAATCGCTAAGGCATTGACGAATCAGGTCTTCTCCATTGGCGGCAACATAAACTCTTCCCGCCTTCACATCATCCAATGCCTTTTCAATACCGCTTTTCTTGCGGCGGTGGGTCACCATCTCCACGCCTTCCATGGAGCGGAACAGCTTGCGCAACATGGGCAGCAAACTCTCATCGGTAACTTTCAGGGTGATTTCTGTCATAATGTTGGAACTCCAATTCTTCCAGGCCGCTGGGGCCAAATGATTCAACAATTTCATAAACTTTGTTTTTTTAGGTTAATAATATCAAGTTTGCATGGCAAACTTTACGCTTGCAAAAATAGTAAAAAAGGCAATTAATCACATAATCACACAGAAGAAAATCCGATAAAACAGAAATATTATTATCGCCTCAGCGCCGCAATCAGCCCTTCCAATTTGAGCAGGTCGAGGGCGGTCACCGAAGATCCTGTAACGGCCAGCCAGCGGAGCGGGCGTTTCACCACGCGCAGGCACAAGCCCACCAAACCTGCCATTCGGACACGCTTGCACCGGATATAAGTCTGCAACAAGCGGCTTTCACGCACAAAGCTGTCGGGCAACTTGCCCGCCTTGTACAAAGCGGCCAGATTGCCCATAGCACTCTCCACCTTACGCAAATAATCGGCGTTGGAATCTATGCCGTCATGGTAAAGCTCATTGTCTATATGCTCAACCGTTATCTCTTTGCGGCGCAACTGGTCGCCGAAAACCGTATCCTCAAAACCGTAGGTGGTAAACCATTCATCAAAACTGACTTCATCGAATACCGATTTGGAAATCAGCATATTAAATGGCGTAAAGGATTTGTACGGGGCGATGTTTCGGATAGCGGCTGTTTTCTGCTCGCGGGCAAGCCCGTACTTCCAGCGCAAACGAAAAGCAGGATCGGGAGTCATTTCCCTGTATGCCACGCCGCCTAAAACCACAAACGGTTTGTCAAGCTGCTGATGGAAACGAAGATACTGCACATATTGGGATATGAAATTAGCGTTTTTCATGCCCGCATCCCCGTCAATAAAGAGCAAATAGGGATAGTTTGCCGCTGCCGCCAGATGGTTGCGCACCTTGGATCGGCCTTTATTCACATGATTCTGGAAATAAGCAACTTCCGGTTCCGACAATAACGCATGATTCTCCACGCAAACACGCCGGTCTGTTGAGGCATCATCCTCAATCAGAATCTCAAACGGAATGTTCAACTGGCGCGCCTGATGCAGCAGATCGTGCACCAAGGGCTGCACGACAACATTATATGTTGACAACAGTATGGAGAGCATTACACACCTGAATCTATCAGCTTGCCATCCTCAATACAGATGGTTCTGGACGGGAACTTGTCAATCATTGAGAAATTGTGGGTGGCCATCAGGATAGTGGTACCCGATTTGTTGATGTTGTGGAACACCTGGAAAATCTCCTCCGCCGTGATGGGGTCAAGATTACCCGTCGGCTCATCGGCCAGGATAACTTCAGGTTTGTTGAGCAAAGCGCGCGCAATGCACACACGCTGCTGCTCGCCTCCGGAAAGTTGGGAAGGCAGCTTGAAATCCTTTGTGGCAAGTCCCACCAAATCAAGCACTTCCTCACACCGGTTCAGCATAGCCGTCTTGTCTTTCCATTGCGTGGCGCGCAAGACAAACATCAGATTTTGGATGATGGTCATATCGCTCATCAGCTGATAATCCTGAAACACCATACCGATTTTCTTGCGGAGTTCCGGTATTTTCTTCTCTTTCAAAGTCAACAGGTCATAACCTATAAAAGACGCCTCCTCACCCGTAGGTCTGATTTCAGCAATCAGAGACTTCAGGATAGATGATTTGCCGCTACCGGTTTTGCCAATCAGATAGACAAACTCACCGGGTTTCACGGAAAAAGAGATGTCTTTCAAGACGAGCAATTTCTTTTGGAAAATGCTCACATTCTTCATGCGGATGACATCCTCGACGGTTTTGGCGGGAGTTTCGCTTGAAGCGGGTTCGGTCGCAAGGACTTCCTGTTGCGGTTCTTCGGCCACCACTGGGCTTTGAACCTCTTGTTCGGGATTAGGCATCGATGTTGGCATATGTTGCGTTTTGTTCAATAAATTCACGACGAGGAGGCACTTCATCGCCCATCAGCATGGCAAACACGCGGTCGGCTTCAGCGGCATTCTCAATAGTCACCTGGCGAAGCGTGCGGCTGGCAGGATCCATCGTAGTGCTCCACAACTGTTCCTCATTCATCTCACCCAAACCTTTGTAACGCTGCACATGCACTTTGGCATCCTCGTTGTCGCCAGCGGCCTCAGCGGTAAACTGCGTGCGCTGCTCTTCCGACCAGGCGTATTTCTGGTATTTGCCTTTCTTGATCAAATACAACGGCGGTGTGGCGATATAGACATGGCCATTCTCAATCAGTTCGCGCATGTAACGGAAGAAGAAGGTCAGAATCAGCGCGGCAATATGACTGCCGTCCACATCGGCATCGGTCATGATAATCACCTTGTGGTAACGGAGTTTGGAGATATTCAGCGCCTTGCTGTCCTCTTCAGTACCAATGGTCACGCCGAGGGCCGTATAGATGTTTTTGATTTCTTCGCTTTCAAAGATGCGGTGCTGCATGGCTTTCTCCACATTCAGGATCTTACCGCGCAACGGCAGGATTGCCTGGAAATGGCTGTCGCGGCCCTGCTTGGCCGTTCCGCCTGCAGAGTCACCCTCCACGAGGAAAAGCTCGCACTTGGAGGCGTCTTTCGAGGAGCAGTCCGACAGTTTACCCGGCAGTCCGGATCCGCTGAAGGCGGTCTTGCGCTGCACCATCTCGCGGGCCTTGCGGGCGGCATGGCGCGCCTGGGCGGCCAGCACCACCTTATCCACTATATCCTTCGCATCCTTCGGATTTTCCTCCAAGTAGTTGGTCAGCATCTCGCCCACCATCTGGTTCACGATACCGGACACCTCGCTGTTGCCGAGCTTGGTTTTCGTCTGGCCCTCGAACTGCGGCTCAGCCACCTTCACGGAAATGATGGCGGTAAGGCCTTCGCGGAAGTCATCACCCGAAATCTCAATCTTGTCCTTGGCCAACTTGTCAAGCATCTTGTTGTCGTCCGCATACTTCTTCAGCGTGCGGGTAAGGGCCATACGGAAACCCGTCAGGTGCGTACCACCCTCAATAGTGTTGATGTTGTTGACATAGGAATGGATATTCTCAGTAAACGAGTCGTTATACTGCATGGCCACTTCCACTGGGACACCTTGGCGTTCACCCTCAATGTAGATGGGTTTGGAGGTGATTTTGGAACGCCCCTGGTCCAAATACATGATGAAGTCGCGCAAACCGTTCTCGGAATAGAATTCGTGCTTCGGATGGGCACCGTTCTCGTCCGTCTTGCGCAAATCCTCTATCGAAAGGCGGATGCCCTTGTTCAGGTAGGCAAGTTCTTTCAGACGGTCAGAAAGGCGCTCAAAATCGTATTTCGTCACATAGAAGATGGTCTCATCGGGGGTGAAGGTAATCTTGGTGCCGCGGTAGTCGCTCTCGCCCACCACTTTCACCGGATAAAGCGGTTTGCCATAGGCATATTCCTGCATGAAATGCTTGCCGTCTCTGAAAACCTCCGCAATCATGTGCTTGGAAAGAGCGTTCACGCAGGACACGCCCACGCCGTGCAGACCGCCGGACACCTTATAGGAGTCCTTGTTGAACTTACCGCCGGCATGGAGGACCGTCATGACGACCTCCAAAGCGGAGCGGTGCTCCTTCTCGTGCATGTCCGTAGGAATACCACGGCCGTTATCCAAAACGGATATGGAGTTGTCTTCTAATATCGTAACCTCAATATTGTTGCAATAACCGGCCAGCGCCTCATCAATGGAGTTGTCCACCACCTCGTTCACCAGATGGTGCAGACCGCGGTCGCTGACATCGCCAATATACATGGCCGGGCGCTTGCGCACGGCCTCAAGGCCTTCAAGCACCTGGATATTACTGGCACTATAGGTTTCATCAACCGGTTTTACGTTTTCTATCTCACTCATTTTCAATTACTTTTATTAAATTCATAAAACGAGCAAAGATACGAAAAAAATGCTTACCATCCGTCATTTTTTTGCAAAAAAATATGCCGCCGGACCGAAAAAATCCGACGGCATATAAACATCTGTAAACCAGTATTATGCGTGCATTCTGCGGTCCATTTCCTGGGCCAGGTAGGAAGCCACATCATCGGCGTAGGTGTTCATGCCGAAACCGGCGTCAAAACCGAGTTCCTTGGCCAGCTCGTGCGTGATACGCGGTCCGCCAGCGCACACAATGAGCTTGTCACGCAAACCCTCCGCCTCCAGCATCTCAATGAGCTCCGTCATGTTCTTGATGTGCACATCTTTCTGCGTCACCGTTTGCGACACCAATAGCGCGTCAGCGTGCATCTCCACCGCCTTGGCGATGAATTCCTCATTGGGCACCTGACTGCCCATGTTCAGCGCCTCGAACATGTCGTAACGCTCAATACCATAATGCCCAGCATAACCCTTCATGTTCATGATGGCGTCAATGCCCACTGTATGCGCATCCGTGCCCGTACTGGCACCCACCACAATGATCTTGCGGCCAATGTGCTCGCGTATAAACTGGTCGGTCTCAGGCATCGACCACACCGTGGACTCCACCTTGGGCACATGTATCGTGGTATAATCAACCGTATGCACAGTGGAACCATAACAGTTGAAGAAAGTAAAACCTTCGGTCAGCTCCTTGTAATACACCACCTGCGGGTTATCAAAACCCATTTTCTTCAGCAGCTGCTTGGCCGCCTCCACCGCCTCATCACCACAAGGCACGGGCAGCGTGAAACTCAATTGCGTCTTGCCGTCATTCATGGTGTCCCCATACGGCTTTACGCGGGTTAAATCTAAGGTCTGATCAAAATCTTTTTGATCCATTGAATACAAACCACCACTCATATCAATATTTAATTTTAAAAGTTATTAATTCGTTAATTTTTATACATTTACATTTTGGGATAACTATACTGCAGAACCATTCCCTACCCTTTCATCCCAACAAAATAATCCTCTTTATCCTCAAAGAGAATGTTGAAAGAGGTCATGCTTCCATAGATGCGGGAAATGTACTGCTGCAGATTCACTTTTTCCTCGTCGGTTAAACTACCGCTACTGTTGATGTTCTGCTCCAGCACCCGCAGACGGTCGCGCATCATCACAATCTTATGGAAGAATGTTTCGATGGGCATATCCTTGGGTTTCAACTCTTTATCGGCCGGCTGCAGAATCATGGTTCCGCCTTGCCACTTCTTGCCCAATTCCGCCTTGTACTCAATTCCGTTGTACTTGGCCAGCACATGGGTCAGCATACGCTCCACTTCCCGAATGTTCAGCTTCGGCTGGTCATCGTCCGTTTCCGCACGCTCAAGCACATTCAACTCCACATTCAACTTGGAGAATTCAATTTCGCCGCCACGCACGAAAATAATCTTATAGGTCATGGCATTGTTCTCGCTGATAATGCCTTCGCCGTATTTCTCATGCTCAATGCGGGTGCCAACTGGCAAGTTATCTGTATCCATTTCCGTCTGAGTTTATTTTTTGGGTTCTGTCTGTTTCACAGCCTCATCCAATGTGATCTGCTTGCCGGTGGCCACATCTATCAGAATGTACTTCGTGTGTCCCATACCCAGTTTTTCGGCATATTGCAGTTGTTCCATACCGCTCACATGATTCACATCTTGGAACACATGCTCACAACCGTAGGCCTTGGAGGTCAAATCCTGACAGGCCTGGTCTATAGCCACAATGTCGAGCGACGCCACCGCGCCAATGTCACGCATAAACGGCTTGGGGGCCTTGGCAGAACAGTCGCAAGTGGTGGATATATTGGCCATCACATTGATAAACGCCATCGGACGATGGTCTTTCAGCACCTTGGTGTATTCCACCAGTTTATCCAAGAAGCGGGTCTCATCATATCCCGAATTGTCAGGGGTGAAGAGTTTGAGCGGGCACTCGGCGATACATTTCGCACAGCCGATGCACTTGGTCGTGTCAATCACCGGACCGTTGTCATCCACCGAAATGGCCACAGCGGGGCATTGGGAGGCACAGCGGTTGCACTGGAAGCACTTGTCGGGCGTACGCACCTTGGGATAGTTGTTCGCGTGAATGGCCATCTTGCCTCCCGGCGAAGCCATACCCATGCCCACATTCTTGATGGCACCGCCAAAACCGGAGGATCCATGTCCTTTGAAATGGGAATAGATGATGTAATAATCATAATTCTCGAAATGGTCGCCAGTGCGCACCGTCTTGCAGAACTGGAAATTGTCGTCACCCGGATAGATGGTCTCCCCTTCGTCGTCCAAAATATCAATCGGAGCAAAGGTGAAACCGTGTTCTTTGGCCAACGCTATATGAGATTTGGTGAAACGGCGGTCGCTGACATAGAGCACATTCGTTTCCACAAAGGTGGGGTGCACCTTGTCCACCAGAGGATGCAACAATTCGGGATTCAGGAAGTTCTGATTGCCTTTTTCCCCGAAATGCACTTTAAGTCCCACTTTCACCTCTGGAGAAAGGGTCACGTTCAGGGCATCGTACAGTTTCAAAATATTCTCAGGGGTGATCTCGCTACAGAAATAAACCACCGACACATCCGAGGGCATCGGACCAAGTTTAGAGGACTTCTGCGCTTGCACTCCGGAACAAACCGCCATCAAACAGCATATAAGTATTAAAACCTTTCTTTTCATTTTGTATATTTTTTGATAATATCTTTTATTCCCTTACTCTCAACTATTTCCTGTTCTTCATCAGTTCAATGAACGGGTTGAAATAGTTTTCACCCTTGGTAACCACACCGGCGAGGCCTTTACCGCCGTTCATCGGGCGTTTCACATCGCCGAAGATTCCCTTCTCCAATGCGGTGAACATGCCTTCCTCTTCAATCTGCTTGAGCAACTCAATGGTGTTGTTGAGCACCGTCTTGGCGCGCTCGCGACAGATACCGCCTTCGCGGAACTCCATCTCCTCGCCAATGCTCTTCATGTCATTGAAGATGTAGCGGGCGTTCTCGATGGAAAGATAACGGTCGCTCATAAACGGCGTATGGATGGCCTCCGTAGGCATACCCAGCAATTGGATTCCCTGATGGGTCCAAATGCCGATCATGTTGAACAGGGCATCCTGAATATGGCCGCGGAAGATGTTACCCGTCATGAACTTCGTGGGCGGCATGTACTTCAAGGTGGCCTTCGGGAAGATTTCGCGCGTCATCTGGGCTTGGGCGAGTTCCAACAGGAATCCGTTCTCCAGCATCGGGTCCATCTCAAAGGCATGGCCAAGACCCATCTGCTCCTCCGGCAGTGCGGCAAGCAGAGCCAACTGCTCGTTGATAAGGTCGGAGGCAAGCACGGTGTGGGCGGCCTCTACCGCATCGGCAGTGGTCAGGTAGTTATCCTCACCCGTGTTGATGATGACACCGGCATAACCGTTGATGATACGGGAGAAATATTGGTCCACAAGCGTACGCTGCGGGTTGATGTCGCGGAACAGAATACCATAGAGGGCGTCGTTCAGCATCACATCCAAGCGCTCGAGAGCGCCCATGGCTGCGATTTCGGGCATGCACAATCCGGAGCAGTAGTTGCAGAGGCGGATATAACGGCCTACTTCCTCGCCAACCTCATCAAGGGCCTTACGCATGATGCGGAAGTTCTCCTGTGTGGCGAATGTACCGCCGAAGCCCTCTGTTGTGGCGCCGTAAGGCACATAGTCGAGCAAACTCTGGCCCGTTGTACGAATCACGGCGATGACATCCGCGCCTTGGCGCGCGCCGGCCTGCGCTTGCACCACATCCTCGTAGATGTTGCCCGTAGCCACGATGATGTACAAATAAGGTTTCGGGCCCTCTCCGATAGCGCTCAGATACTCATTACGCTTGGCCACATTGCCCTTGATACGGGTCAGACAAGCGTCGATATAGGGTTGCACGGCGGCTTGGATTTTATCCAAAGCATTGATTTTCAATGTTGTGATATCAATTTTCCCCGTGGCTATCTTTTCAGCAATCGCCTGAGGTTCCATGCCGGTTTCAATAATGGCGTTGCCCATGAAATAGAGAACGCCCTGACTGAGCACTCCTTTTTCCAAAAGGGAATCCACCACCCTGTTGGGAAGCGGCACACCATTCTCATCCACCCCGTCAATGCCGATCAAACGGCAAAGGGTTCGTTCTACGGTCACTGTGGTGTAGGCATCCACAAATTCCTGCACCTGATTTGCAATGTTTTTCGCTATCTGCTTGGCAGCATCTACCTGTGCGAAATCCAATCCAAGTTTACTCTTTCTCATATTTTTAGTTAAATGTTTATAAAGTTCGTACAGTTTGTAAGGTTTAGTCGGTTCTCGGGTTAGCTTTGATCATCGTTCATCGAATATGGCAAAGTGGGCGAGTTTCCATTTCTGGAGGCGGTATTGGAGAGCGGTCCACAGCACTCCCCATCCGTATTTCGAGCTTCGGCGGAAGTTGATGGAAGACGCTTCTGGAAAGTACTTGGTCGGGCAGGTGACCTCCGCAATCTCAAAACCGGCATAGAAAATCTGCGCCAGCATCTGGTTGTCGAAGACAAAATCGTCCGAGTCCGCCATATAATTCACCTTCCGGAGCACTTCCTCCGAGAACGCGCGATATCCGGTGTGGTATTCCGACAACTTCTGCCCCATCAGCACATTCTGGATGAAGGTAAGGCAGCGATTGAAGAAATACTTGTAACGCGGCATCCCGCCTTTTCTAGCGCCATTGCCTAAAATCCTGGACCCCAAAACCACCGGATACACCTCATTCACAACGATATACACCATTGATTCAATCAATTTTGGCGTGTATTGGTAATCCGGATGCAGCATCACCACCACATCGGCGCCAAGCTCAAGTGCCTTGTTATAGCAACTCTTCTGGTTGGCACCGTATCCCTTGTTCTCATCATGGCGAATGATATGATGTATGCCCAACTGCCTAGCCACCTCCACCGTCCTGTCGTGGGAATTGTCGTCCACCAGTATAATCTCATCCACCACATCCATAGGGATCTCGCTATAGGTCTGCTGAAGGGTCAATTCCGCATTATAAGCAGGCAGCACCACACATATCTTTTTATTCTTCAACATCTTTCTTCCACGAAAAAAAAACGGGCAAAGATACAAAAAAATAGGATATCTTTAAAATAACAATTCACAACGAACATTTTTGTATTTTTGCAGGCAGATTTCGTTCAATGAACCTTGAACCTTTCAAAACTTACAAACCTTCAAACTTAAATGAATACTACACGCCAACAGAAAATATCATCCCTATTGCAGCGCGAGCTGGCAACACTTTTCCTGCAGGACAGCAAAAGCGTTTACAACTGCATGATGACGGTGACCAATGTCACCATTACGCCCGACCTGTCAATTGCAAGGGCATACTTGAGCATCTACATGGCAACCGACAAGGATGCCGTCATCGGGGCCGTGCGCGCCAACACCAAAGACATCCGCTTCCGGCTGGGACAACGGATCAAGAGCCAACTGCGCGTGGTGCCGCAACTCGAGTTCTTCATTGACGACACCTTGGATTACATGGAAAACATCGAACGTCTTCTTAAACAATAAAGTTGAACACCGGACAGCATAAAACGGCTTTTTTCTTCGCATGGCGATACCTGTTTGCCAAGAAACAGCACAACATCATCAATGTCATCTCGCTGATTTCGGTGCTGGGCATTCTGGTAAGCAGTGCGGCGCTGATTATTGTGCTCTCGGTTTTCAATGGCATGGAGGAAATGATTGGCGGCTGGTTCAACGCCTTCAATCCCGACTTTGAAATTACGCTGACAGAGGGCAAATCCTTTGATATCAACGACTTCCCAACCGACAAAATAACCTCCCTGCCCGAAGTCGCCGCCGTGGACGAAGTGGTCAGCGATCTGGTTCTCACCACTTACGGAGACCGTCAGGAACTGCTCCGCCTCAAGGGGGTCACCCCCGACTACATCGCACGGCACCAATATGGTGACATGCTGGTGGATGGCACCTTCGACTTTTACCGCGGCGAGCAACCCTGCGCTGTGGTGGGCAACATCGCCGCCGGCACCCTGATGATCAACCTGCGGAGTTATGACCTGCTTAAAGTATATTACCCCAAACGCACCAAAAAGAACCTGGCAGACCCAACCAACGCATTCAACACCAGGTATTTATATCCAACTGGAGTATTTGCCACCAACACAGACAACGACCGCAGTTATGTGCTTTGCCCCATCGAATTTGTGCGCGACCTGATGCAATACGAGCATCAAGTCACCTCCGTGGAAGTGCAACTCAAGAACCTCAACCACTACAAAAAGTGCCAAGATAAAATACAAAAGATCGTAGGAACCGATTTCAAGGTAAAGAACAAATATGAGCAAGAGGAGACTTTGTTCAAGACGATGCAGTCTGAAAAACTGATCATCTATGTCATTTTGGCCTTCATCCTGCTGGTGGCCGCCTTCAACATCATCGGATCTTTAGGCATGCTTATTCTGGAAAAACGCTCCGACACCACGGTTTTGCGCAACATGGGCGCACCCGCCTACATGATACAGAAGATTTTCCTTTACGAAGGGATGCTCATCTCGTTCGTCGGCGGCATCGCCGGCATGTTGATCGGTGCTGTGGTCTGCTTAATCCAACAAACCTTCCATGTTGTCAAATTGGGCAACGGCGGCAACTACCTCATCCAATACTACCCGGTCAGCATGCATCTCACCGATTTCCTGTGGGTTGGCGCCACCATCTTGATAATCAGTCTTATAACATCATCCATCCCCGCCCTCACATTAAAAAGGGCCAATTAAACATTCCAATATGAAAAAAGGACTTTTAACCATAATGGGGCTAATTCTGACGCTGGGATTGCACGGGCAGGTCGCCATCGGGCAGTTCCGGAGCCATATCCCGCTCCACCGTTTCCATTCGGTGGCCGTGGACGACCAGTATGCGTACGCCGCCACGCACAGCGGTATTATGATGCTGGAAAAAAGCACCCTCAACGATCAAAAACCGGATATTACATCATGGTCAAAAGTAGATGGACTCTCTGATGTGGACATCGCATTAATCGCTTATGACAAATTGTCCCAAACGCTCATTATCAGTTATGACAATGGCAACTTGGACTTTGTGCGCGACGACAAGCTCTACAATGTCAACGACATCAAAAACAAACAACTGACCGGCTCCAAAAGGCCCATTCATATCCGCATTTACGACAATCATGCCTACATGGTTTTCAATTTCGGGATTGTGATTGTCAATCTTGACAATCTGCTGATTGAGGACAGTTGGTTCCTGAAGAGCAACGACACGCTGCTTACCGCCCGTGACATGGCCGTCAGCGACAGCCGCTACTACATCAGCACTAACCGAGGCATATACAGCATTTCACGGAGCAACAATATTCCTTCCAACTTCCTGGCATGGCAGCGGGAGAACACCGAATATGCTGATTTCGACCATATTATCTGTTTTGCCGGAAGTCTCTACGCCAACCGGAATGCCGATGAGGGAGGCAAGGACACCATCTATGTGTGCTCCCAAAACGAATGGATGCCCACCACACGAGCATACGACAATGTGGTCAGTATCACCGCAAACGACCAGGAAATCGCCATCTGCAACATGTATTATGTGGATGTCTTTGATGCCAGTTTCAACCATGCCTTCAAAGCCACATGGTACCAGGACGACAACTCCTATCCCTTTGCCAAAGAAGCCGTTCTGGACGGGGACATGGTATGGGTGGCAGACGACGGTTATGGGCTGATTGCCGCAAACCGGACTTTCTTCTACACCAAAATGTTCACCGCAAACGGACCTTTCGCCACTTCAGTGAAGGGCATGTGCAGTCATGACGGGATTCTGGCCACGGTGCCCGGACTCGCCCGCAGCGGATCTTTCACACCCGCCTACCAATATCCCTCGTTGAGCTGGTTCTCCCACAACCGATGGCAATACAATTCATCCGAATTCTACCATTATGACCCCGCCCATCTCACAACCGACCTCATCAATGTCATCATAAACCCCAACAACGAATCCGAATGGTATGTGGCATCCTGGGGCAACGGATTGTTCAAATGTGAAAACCAGCGAGTTACAGAGCATTACAATGCCCAAAACAGCATTATGGATTCCACCGCAGAGGGCAAGACTTTTGTTTCCGGTTTGGCGTTCGACAAGAAAGGGAACCTTTGGTTCACCAACAGCCAGGCCTTAAAGATGCTGAAGATGATTGAGCCCGACGGCACATGGCACGACTACAACATCACCTACGGCATGATCACCACACCCGTCGGCGTTGTGGCCGAGCATCTGCTCGTTGACTCACGCGGATACAAGTGGGTAACCTTCCCCCGTGATGACAACACCAACACCTACCACCTCATCGTCTTTAATGAAAACGGCACCTACGACAATCCGGGCGACGACCAGTTCATGCGCATCGACATGAACCGTGCTGCCCGCGTGAACTCCTCCACCGTGTACTGCATTGCCGAAGACCTGGACGGCGAAATTTGGATAGGGACCGACAAAGGGGTGAAAGTGATCTATTACCCGTCTAAAGTGTTCGACGGGACGGCATTGCCCAACAACATCCTGCTGGAACAAGACGGATATGTATCCGTTTTATTTGAATATGAGGAAATTACAGCCATCGCTGTGGACGGTGCCAACCGCAAATGGATCGGCACCAACAAAGCCGGTGTGTTCCTGATGAGTGAGAACGGTCAAGAGCAGCTGCTGCATTTCACAGCGGAAGACCATCCCCTGTTCTCCAACCAGATCAACAGCATAACCATTGACCATCTGACCGGAGAAGTGTTCTTTGGCACCACCAAAGGTCTGGTCAGTTACCGCGGCACTGCCACCAAAGGAGCTGAAGCGTATGAGGATTTGCTGGTTTATCCGAACCCTGTGCGCCATGACTACGATGGAATGGTCGCCGTTAAAGGACTGAAAAACAATTCCTTGTGCAAAATCACGGATGCCTCCGGCAAACTGGTGTGGCAAGGTTACAGCGACGGCGGCCAGCTGGTGTGGAACTGTAAGGATCATTTTGGCAACCGCCCGGCCACCGGTGTCTATTTCGTGATGGCTTCCGATGAGGACGGCAAAGAGAAAATCGTGACCAAGTTCCTGTTCATACACTAAACCCATCCGCATGAACATCACCACTTCCGGAATCGTCATTCACAGCACCAAATACGCTGACACTTCCCTGATTGTCAAGATTTTCACCGAAGCGCAAGGCACCCAATCCTTCATCATCAAAGGAGCGTTCGGAAAGAAAAGCAGAATGCGCGCCTCCCTTTTCACGCCCATGGCATTAGTCAACATCACCTACAACGACCATGCGGGTGACAGACTGAAGTTCTTGAAAGAGGTGTCCCGCACAGACAGTGCCGCCAACATCACATTCGATCCCGTGAAAAGCGCTCTCCTGTTGTTTTACAACGAACTTATATACAAGATTTTATACGATGCCGGACCCGACACTGTGCTATTTCACTTCCTGGAAAGCGAAGTGATGAAAATCGGATATTTTGACCAGTGTCCCGCCGATTTGCCTTTGCGTTTTCTCATCCGGCTGAGCATCATTTTGGGATTCTTACCCGAAAACAATTATTCCATCGAAAATCCTTATTTCTCACTCGCCGACTGCCGGTTCCAACCCCATTGTTTCGACGAGCGCAACGATGTTCCTGCCGCAGAAAGCCAGTATCTTTCCTTGCTTTTGAAGGACGACGAATGTCCTATACCCAGCCGGCAAACCCGCAACAATCTTTTGCACTACATGATCGAATATTTCAAATTGCACAACGAACAACTCAAGGAATTGGAATCGGTCGATATTCTCTCTATCGTACTACATAGTTAAGTTCCCGCATCTATCGGACAGGCAATTTGCCAATAAATTTATATATATATTTTTTTATATCTTTGCACCCTTGAAATTTAGGATACAAAAATTGCGAGTAATATTATGCAACTAGTTGAAATAGAAGATATTTTATTCAATAACAAGTCATTGGTGTTTACCGCTGAAGACAAGAAACGGATGATGGACAGTTTCCATTATCTGAAGGAGTTTTCAAAGGATAAAATCATATACGGCATCAACACTGGATTCGGTCCGATGGCACAGTATCGTGTCAACGATGAAGATGTGAAAGCTTTGCAATACAACATCATCCGCAGCCACTCTTGCGGCGCCGGCGAACCGTTCCCGGAACTGTATGTGAAAGCTGCTATGTTAGCTCGTTTCCACACCTTTGTAAGAGGCAAATCGGGTGTTGATCCATACGCATTGGAGCTGCTGCAAACATTTATCAACGAAGGCATCTGTCCTGTGATTCCGCAGCACGGCAGTGTTGGCGCATCCGGCGACCTGGTACAGCTGGCGCACATGGCCCTGGCCCTCATCGGCGAAGGTGATGTGTTCTACAAAGGGCAGCGCAGACCTACCGCTGAAGTGATGAAAGAACTGGGTATCAAACCCTTGAAACCCACTTTGCGCGAGGGACTTGCCCTCAACAACGGCACCGCCATGATGACGGGCGTGGGTATCGTGAATCTGCATTTCGCCAAGAAACTGCTCGACTACGCCTTGATCGCCTCCGTAATCATCAACGAGATTGCCGGTTCCTACGACGATTTCATGGCAAAAGAGCTGAATGACCTGAAAAACCACGAAGGCCAATCGGTTATCGCACGCAAGATGCTTGAGGTGGCAGCAGGAGACCAGTGCATGCGCAAACGCACTGTGGAGATGTTCCACCATCATGAGGAAAAGGTCTTCACACACAAAGTGCAACCCTACTACTCTTTGCGTTGCGTCCCTCAAATTCTCGGCCCCATCTATGACGCCTACAAGTTCACCGAAAAGATTCTGATTGAGGAATTTAACGCCGTTGACGACAACCCTGTCGTGGATATGGACACGGAAATGGTTTATCATGGAGGTAATTTCCACGGGGATTATGTCTCCTTCGAGATGGACAAACTGAAAATCGCCACCACCAAGATTGCGGTGCTGATGGAGCGCCAACTCAACTACCTCTGCCACGACCGCATCAACGGCATTCTGCCACCGTTCCTGAATCTTGGCACACTCGGTCTCACCTACGGCATCCAGGCCATGCAGTTCACCGCATGTTCCACCACTGCCGAGTGCCAGACCTTGTCGAACTCCATGTATGTGCACAGCATTCCCAACAACAACGACAACCAGGATGTGGTCAGCATGGGCACCAACTCCGCTATTTTGGCCAAGCGCGTCATCGACAACTGCTACCAGGTGATGGCTATCCATTACATTGCGTTAGCGCAAGCCATTGACTGTCTGGAAATTCAAGACAAACTCTCGCCTGTCACGAGAGCTATCTACGATGAGGTGCGCGCCATCGTGCCGAAATTCATCGAAGACACCCCGAAAGATATTGACATTCAAAATATTGAGAATTATTTAAAAGCAAAATCCACCAATCTCTTATAACATGAAATACGCATTAGTCACCGGTGGTTCCAGAGGCATCGGCAGAGCGGTATGCTTGAAGCTCTCCTCCATGGGATTACCCGTGCTCATCAATTATCAGAGCAACCAACAAGCCGCCGAGGAAACCCTGCGGCTCATTACAGAGGCCGGTGGCACAGCCGAACTTCTGCAATATGATGTAACCAAAGCCGATGAGGTTGACCAAGCCATTGACACTTGGCAAACGGCACATCCTGAAGATTATATTGGAGTACTGGTCAACAACGCGGGCATCCGCAAGGACACGCTGATGGTTTTCATGCAGAATGAAGATTGGCAAAGCGTTATCAACACCACGCTGAACGGCTTTTTCTACACTACCCGCCGACTCATCAAGGGCATGCTGTCCAAACGCGACGGACGCATCATCAACATGGCATCCTTGTCGGGTATCAAGGGACAGGGCGGTCAGACCAACTACTCCGCCGCCAAGGCAGCCCTGATTGGCGCCACAAAGGCATTAGCGCAGGAGATCGGTTCCCGCAAAATCACGGTGAACGCCGTGGCCCCGGGTTTTATCGAAACGGACATGACACAAGGGTTCAATGAGGCGGACTTCAAGAAAATGATTCCGGCAGGGCGCTTCGGCAAACCTGAGGAAGTGGCCGCATTGGTTGGCTTTTTGGCTTCCGACGATGCCGCCTACATTACCGGTGAGGTGATTTCCATTAACGGAGGATTGTACACATAAACAAATTTGGTAGAGGCGCATGGCCATGCGCCTCTATCCTAAAACAACAATAAACACATGAGAAGAGTTGTTATCACCGGAATGGGCATCTATTCTTGTCTGGGCAAAAACCTGGACGAGGTGCGCCAATCGTTGTACGCCGGCAAGTCCGGCATCGGCATCGATCCGATGAGAAAGGAATACGGATACCGTTCGCCTCTCACGGGCATCGTGGAGCGTCCTGCGCTGAAAGGGTTGCTCGACCGCCGGTCCAGAGTGTGCCTGGCCGAAGAGGGCGAATACGCTTACATGGCCACGGCAGAGGCATTGCGCAACGCCGGTATCGACATGGACTATCTGGAAAAGAACGAAGTGGGTGTGTTGTTTGGCAACGATTCTTCCGCCAAGGCCGTCATTGAGGCGCACACCACCGCCATGCAGTACAAGGACACGCAAATGATGGGCTCCGGCGCCATATTCCAGTCCATGAACTCCACGGTGACCATGAACTTGTCCACCATCTTCAAGTTGCGGGGCATCAACATGACCATCAGTGCGGCCTGCGCCAGCGGTTCCCACGCCATCGGATTAGGGCTTATGTTCATCCGTAACGGACTACAGGACATGATTATCTGCGGCGGCGCACAGGAAACCCACTACCTCTCCATGGGCAGTTTCGACGGCATTGGGGCATTCTCCATTCGCGTGGATGACCCCACCAAGGCCTCGCGTCCGTTTGACCGCGACAGAGACGGCCTCGTGCCAGGCGGCGGTGCGGCAGCAGTCATTTTGGAAGACTACGACCACGCCGTGAAACGCGGTGCGCACATCATTGCCGAAGTGGCCGGTTACGGATTCTCCTCCAACGGTGCCAACATCTCCCAACCCAGCGACATGGGTTCCGCCATCGCCATGGAACGCGCTTTGAAAGACGCGGGCGTGGCCGCTAAAGACATCGACTACATCAACGCGCACGCCACCTCCACCTTACAGGGCGACGCATTTGAGGCCATGGCCTTAGACCATCTTTTCACCCCGTACCACACGCCCATCAGCTCCACCAAGTCCATGACCGGACACGAGTGCTGGATGGCCGGTGCCAGCGAGATAGTCTATTCCAACCTCATGATGCTCAACAACTTCATCGCTCCGAACCTCAACTTTGAGAATCCCGACGAATACTCCAAAAACCTCAATATTGTACCCCACACCATCGAAAAGGAAATCAACACTTACTTGTCAAACTCCTTCGGATTCGGTGGCACCAACAGCGCATTAGTCATCAAGAAAATCAAATAAAAATCATTCTATAAAACAATTTTATGCAAAGAGAAGAAGTAATCAAAACCGTCAACCATTTTTTGGTGGAGGAAATTGAAATTGAAGAAGGTTTGTTAACGGAAGGCGCTCTTTTGAAAGAGGACCTCGGCATCGACAGTTTGGATTTCGTCGATATTGTGGTCATCGTGGAGAAGAACTTCGGTTTCAAAATCAAACCCGAGGAGATGAAAGACGTGAAGACCCTCGGCCAGTTCTACGATTATATCACGCAAAAAGTAAACTAACCCTATGGCGGAAGCCCGGCAATGGCAAGGCAAGACTAAAGGCGGGAATTTCGGACAACGTTTCTTACTCTCGTTCCTGAAACATTTCAGCGTGAGGGCTTTATATCCTACCCTCTTGCTTATTATCCCCTTTTGCCTCTTGTTTGCCCGCAAACCGAACCGGGCGCTGTACCGCTATTTCCACGACATCCGCGGGTACAGCTGGTGGCGCGCCCTACGCTCCACTGCCCGCAATGCGTACAATTTCGGGAAAGTAGTCATCGACAAGTTCGCCATCTGGGCGGGCCGAAGCGACCAGTTTCAAGTCACCCAAGAGCACCCTGAGATCCCGCAAAGACTATTCGAACAGGAGAAAGGCGCTTTGTTCGCCGGATGTCACATCGGCAATTTCGAACTTCTGGCCTCCACATTCAAAGACAATCCTAAACGAATCAATGTCATCATTTACGGTGGCGAGAGCGAGTTGCTCAGTAAGCAACGCGATTCCGTTTTCGGACAGAATGATGTGAACCTGATTCCTGTTTCCGCGGACATGTCACACCTCTTCGCCATCAAGAACGCGCTTGACAACGGTGAGATTGTGGCCATCCTGTGCGACCGTCTCTTTGGCAGCCCGAAAAAGAAAACACTTGATTTTCTGGGACATCCGGCCGATTTTCCGGTGGGACCGTTCCGCTTGGCCGCCCAGTTGGAAGTGCCCGTGCTGTTCGTGGCCGTGCTCAAAGAAAAAGGTCTTCGCTACTCCTGCCACACAACGCTACTGGACTCCGGTACGGACAACCCCACCAATCAAAAATGCGACATGTTAATGGAACAATATGTCCAGAATTTGGAGGAGGTACTTCAACAATACCCCGAACAATGGTTCAACCTGTTTGATTTTTGGAATTTAGAACAGAAATAAACACACAAAATATAATCCTATGAAACTGAAATCCCCTCAAAAGGAAATGTATGCCAAAGAACGGCTCACCGCCATGCAGGCGCAGCGTCTGGCTCAAGAAATCGCTTTCGGCCCCATCGTATTCCAAGTGTCACGCCTGATGGTCAAATTCGGCATCCTCAAAATGCTGGACGACCGTAAGGAAGGCATGACCATGGGCGAGATTGCCGAAGCCGCCAAGATTTCCCTTTACGGCGCGAAAGTCCTGCTGGAGTCCTCGCTCACCATCGGGACCATCCTCATGCGCGATGACCGGTTCTTCATTTCCAAAGCCGGCTGGTTCTTGTTGAACAACGAATCCGTGCGTGTGAACATGGACTTCAACCACGATGTCAATTATCTCGGACTGTTCAATTTGGAGGAAGCCATACTCAACGGCAAACCGGAGGGATTGAAAGTGTTCGGCAACTGGCCGACGGTGTATGAGGGATTGTCGCAACTGCCGCCGCAAGTGCAGAAGAGCTGGTTCGGATTCGACCATTTCTATTCCGACAACTCTTTCGCAAAAGCATTGGAAATCGTCTTCAAAAAACATCCTAAAACACTCTTGGATGTGGGTGGGAACACCGGCCGCTGGGCCACGCAATGTGTGAAGCACGATTCTTCCGTGAATGTCACCATCATGGACCTGCCGCAGCAGCTGGAGATGATGCGCAAGCAGACCAAAGATCTGGAAGGTGCCGACCGTATTCACGGCCACGGCTGCAACCTGCTTGACCGAACCGTCCCGTTCCCCACCGGATTTGACGCTATCTGGATGAGCCAGTTCCTGGATTGTTTCTCTGAAGAGGAGGTCACCAGCATTCTGAGCCGCGCCGCCAAGTCCATGAACGCGCAAAGCAAACTGTACATCATGGAGACCTTCTGGGATCTTCAGCGCTTTGAGACGGCCTCTTACTGCTTGGCCCAAATCAGCGTCTATTTCACCGCCATCGCCAACGGCAACAGCAAAATGTACTATTCCGGCGACATGGCCCGTTGCGTGGAAGAGGCAGGGTTGAAAATTGATGTACTGCACGAAGACCTGGGTATCGGCGGTCACAGCATCATGGAGTGTAGTTTGAAATAATGACCGTCATGTTTCCCATCCCTGTTACCCCTTACATCCCGCAACGCCCGCCTTTTGTGCTGGTGGACAATCTGTTATCTTGCGATGAAGTGGTCGTGACCACCGATTTTCGCATTGCTCCCGACCATATTCTGGTTGAAAATGGCCGGTTCACGCCAGCCGGGATGATTGAGAATATCGCCCAAACCTGTGCCACCCGCATCGGATGGCTCAATCAGGACAAACCCGTGCGCATCGGGGTCATCGGATCCATCAACAACTTTGAATACTTCCAATTACCACCAGCGGGCAAAACAATCCAAACGACCGTCACCGTACAATCTTCGGTTTTTGAAGCCATCATCGTGCACGCTGAGATCGTATGCGAAGAAGAGCTCGTCGCACAGTGCGACATGAAAGTGTTTGTAGTGGGGGATTAAGACTTGAGATTTGAGATTTAAGACTGAAGACTATAATCTGATGCCTAATAAAACATTACAAGTAGAAAAAATCGTGGATGTCCGCTTCAGCGAGGTGGATTCCATGGGTATTGTCTGGCACGGCAATTATGTCTTGTATTTTGAAGATGCAAGAGAACTATTCGGCAAGACATACCAGCTGGAGTACATGCACATGTACAACATGGGCTTTTTCGCCCCATTGGTGGAGTTGAAAATAAACTACAAGAAAGCCGTGAAATACGAAGACCGCATCAAGGTGAGATGCACCTACCGCGAAACGGAAGCGGCCAAAATCATCTTCGACTACGAAATCCGGAATGCGGAAACGGATGAAATCATGGTTACCGGACATTCCGTCCAGGTGTTTTTAGACCTACAACAGAACCTGATTTGGCAAGTGCCCGAATTTTACACCGAATGGAAGAGAATCAACGGGATTCTCTAACCACGATCACATCGCCTCTCTGCAAGTCACCACATCCACACTGATGGGATTGCCGAACGCATCCTCGTGGAAAAATTCACCATTCAAACTGCTGCAGGAGGACTCGCCATCCACGGTTTCAGTGTAATACTGGTCAGTGCTGTAGTTGCTATAATGAGTGATTTTGTAACAATCGCACTGTTTGGTGCAGGATGACAGCAACAAGGTGACAGCGGTTGTCAAAAGGATTCCAGCGGCAAGGGTAAAGATTCGTTTCATATTCATTAAGATTAAGGCGACAAAGATACCGCTTTTTTTATATATTTGCACCCTATTTTAGAATAGGTGTATTTTATTCGTAAGTGTATGATTTACAGCATTGGAGACAGCATCATATCCCCGCTTGCCATGACCAGTCACGGCAATTTCGAGGCCGTCATGCGCGGTGAGAGTCGTCTGCAATACTATGAGCACGCTTTCGGACTGCCAGAGCCCTGCTTCGTCTCTCTTTTCGATGAGGATCGGCTCAACAACGCGTTCAGTGCCCTTACGGATTTCGGCATTGGAGGATACACCAAGATGGAGAAGGCCGCCATCCTCGCCGCCAACCAGGCCATTGAGGAGGCCAACATCGCCGCCGACCGTGACAATGTCATCTTCATCCTTTCCACCACCAAGGGAAATGTGGATTTGCTCGAGAACAACCCTTTCGAGCCCGAGCGGCCCTATCTGTGGCGTTCCGCGCAAATCATCGCCGAGTTTTTCGACAACCCCAACACCCCGATTGTAGTCAGCAACGCCTGCATCTCCGGGTGCGCCGCACAGATTGCCGCCGCCAACCAACTTCGCTATGGCGGGTACAAATATGCGGTAGTCATTGGCGCTGAAACACTTTCCAAGTTCATCATCTCCGGATTCCAGTCGTTCAAGGCCCTGTCGAAGGAGCGATGCAAGCCCTTCGACGCCAACCGGTGCGGACTGAACCTCGGGGAGGCCGCCGCCGCCATCGTCTATACCATTGGCGACGACAGCACACTGGTGCCAGACAATGCCCTGATACTGCGCGCCGGAGCCATCAACAACGACGCCAACCACATCTCCGGGCCCTCGCGCACAGGCGAAGGCCTGCTGCGGGCCATTCAAAAAGCCACACACGACTTTGATCTTTCACAACTGGCCTTCATCAACGCCCACGGCACCGCCACGCTCTACAACGATGACATGGAATCGGTGGCCATCACCCGTGCCAATCTGCAAGACATACCCGTGAACAGCATGAAAGGCTATTTCGGGCATACCTTGGGCGCCGCGGGTGTGTTGGAAACCATCCTATCGCACCAAGCCATCAAGAACCAGACGGTCATCGGCACGCTGGGCACCGACAAACCTGGTACCGTGAACCAGGTGAATGTGGCGCTGCAGACACAATCCGCATCCGGCAACGCATTCATGAAATTGATTTCCGGATTCGGGGGCAGCAATGCGGCGATTTTGGCGGAAATTAACCGCAATCATTCGCTAGAGACGCACGGCCGTGCGTCTCAACAAGGCCGTGCGTCTCAACAAACGCCGACCGTTAACACGAATCATCCGTGCGTTTCCACATGCCAAATCACCAACGACACCGTCGTTTTGGACGGGGAAACCATCGTTAAACACAACGGGCAACCCGAAACCTGGCTGGCCGACATCTACCACACCATCGGGATGCAATATCCCAAATTCTTCAAGATGGACAACCTGTGCAAAGCCGGCACATTGGCGGCGGAAATGCTGCTCCAAAAGGTGGACTTTGACCGCGAAACCGTCAAACCCGACTGGGCCGTAGTGCTGATGAACAGCGCCTCCTCGCTGGATGACGACCGCCACTACCAGACCACCATCCAGGATGCGGACAACTACTACCCCAGCCCAGCGGTGTTCGTTTATACCCTGGCCAACATCGTGACCGGCGAGATTGCCATCCGCCACAAAATCGGGGGCGAAAGTTCATTTTTTGTTCTGCCCAGGACTTCTCCTGAACAAATACAGAATATTGTTTCTCAGTGTTTTGCCGCCAATCCGGAATTAACACACATCATCTGCGGATGGGTGGATTACGATGAAGGGAAATGCGATGTAAGCATAAGCCTTTATGAGTTGAGAGTTTAGAGGATGCACCTATGTGTGTATCCTAACAAAATAAAAATTGAAATTTAAATTTAAATTAAATTATTAAGAATATGGAAGATTTGATTTTAGAACTGAAAAAAGAGATTATTGAAGTGTTGAATTTGGAAGGCATGACACCCGCCGACATCGACGAGAACGCCCCGTTGTTTGGCGAAGGTCTCGGTTTGGATTCCATCGACGCGCTGGAATTGATTGTGTTGATGGAGAAAAACTACGGCATCAAGCTGGCAAACGCTGACGAAGGCAAGGAGATTTTCAAATCCGTCAGGGTGATGGCCGAGTACATCAAAGAACACCGCACAAAATAAACCTCCCGCACGCATCAGCAGCCAACGCATGGAACCCGTCTTACAGATCAAGCAACTGGTCAAGCGATACCACGGCATGGACCAGCCGGTACTCCGGGGATTGGACATGACCATTCTTCCGGGGGAACGCTTCGGGTTTCTCGGGCCGAACGGCACCGGCAAAACCACTACGGTGAGTATTTTGTCGGGACTTCTGCTACCGGATTTCGGAGAAGTATTGGTCTTGGGCAACAAAATGCCAGAGAAACGCAAACAGGTCACCACACAAATCGGTGTGGTGCCGCAGAACATCGCCCTGTTTCCTGAACTCACCGCGATGGAGAATCTCCGCATCATCGGTTCCATGTACCCCATCTCCGCTTCCCGTCTGAAACAACGCATCCATGAGTTGCTGGACTTGTACGGTCTCACCGTTTTCGCGCGGAAACCCATCAAGACCTTCTCCGGCGGCATGAAGCGGAGCATCAACATCATCGCCGGCATCCTGCACGAGCCGAAGTTCCTGCTGCTGGATGAGCCCACCGTAGGCATCGATGTGCAAACCAAAGCCCTTATTCTGGACAACCTCCGGCAACTCAACCAGGAAGGAACCACCATATTGTACACCTCCCATGACATGGACGAGGCGCAGCACTTCTGCACCCGTGTCGGCATCATCGACCACGGCAAACTGATTGCGGAAGACACCCCTGAGGCGTTGATTCATTCCTGCCCGGATTGTGATAATCTGGAGTCCGTTTATCTTCATTTAACCGGAAAATCATTACGAAATTAACGCCATGTCCAGATTTCTTGCCCTCCTATACAAAGATTTTCTGCTGCTGCTTCGCGACAAGGCGGGATTGCTGTTCATGTTCCTGATGCCCATGGCCCTGGTGCTGGTGATGACAGGCATGCAGGAAGGCGCATTCAGCAGCCATGCCGACAAGCACATCGCCCTCCTCATTGCCGATCAGGACAAGGACACAGTGGGCGTGACCATTACTCGTAAGTTGCAGAATGAAAGTCTTTTCGAGGTGACTCTGGCCAACGATGCGGAGAAAGGGATGACGGAGGAACGCTTGAAAGGACTGGTGATGCAGGGCAAGTACCTCATCGGTATCTACATTCCCGACAGCACCACGAAGCGTATCCGCGATAACGCCGCCAACACCATCAGCGACGCACTCCCGCGCCCGACAGACGACACGGACAGCGTGGACACCATCACAGAAGCACAAATCCGCATCTACATTGACCCCACCACGGAACGCTCTTTCCGCCAGATACTTTCGGGCCACATACGGCTGGCCACCTTGCAAGTGGAGCACGATATCACCTTGGACGAAATATCCGATGCCCTTTGCGAAGCCACACAGCAGGAAGAGGGTTCCATTGATTTGTCGAACACCCAAAACATTGATTTACAGGAAATCATCGCTGGCGATAACACTGACAACAGCATGTTCAACGCCGCCGTGCACAATGTGCCGGCATGGACGCTGTTTGCCATCTTCTTTATCGTCATCTCCTTCTCCGGAAACCTCATCAAAGAGCGGCAGGATGGCAGTTTCGCGCGGCTGATGACCACACCCTGTTCCTATTTCACCTACCTGAGCAGCAAACTGTCTGTCTATCTGACCGTGTGTCTGCTGCAATTCTTCCTGATTGTCGCCATGGGCATCTGGCTGTTTCCTGTTGTCGGATTGCCGGAATTCTCCATGGCCGGACATTTGGGTTATTGCCTGATAGTGGTCGTGTGCGCCGCCCTTGCCGCCATCGGTTTCGGCATGATTATCAGCACATTTGCCACCACACACCAGCAGGCCGCCACCTTCGGCGCCGTGTCAGTGGTCATCCTCTCCGCCATCGGCGGCATCTGGGTGCCCACCTTCCTGATGCCCAAATTCCTGAACTCGCTCAGCAAAATCTCCCCGTTGAACTGGGGCATTGAGGCCTTCTATGATATTCTGCTCCGCTGGAAAGGGCCACACGCCTTCATGCCCGAATGCGCACTGCTGCTGGCCTTTGCTGCCATCTGCTTCACCATCGCTGTCTTATCCAAGAAAAAAGAACTCAAATGAACTTCATACCCGACAAACCCATCCTGACTGGAGATCAGATTCTCCCCTACATCCCCCAACGGATGCCCATGGTATTCGTGGACACCTTCTACGGCACCATTGACGATTCACAATATTCATCGCTGCTGGTCACTCCTGAACTCATTTTCACAGAGAACGGGATGTTACTGGATATCGGCATTATTGAATTCCTTACCCAATCGGGATATGTCTGGTTTTCCTACCGTGAGAAAGAGATTTTGGGAAAATCGGATTTGGAAATCACCAAAGGCTATCTTTGCAAAATCAAAAATATGAAGGTGACGGACACCCCGCATGTGGGCGAGCGCATCTGTTCCAAACTGGATGTGGGGTATTACTCCTCCACTTTCAGCACTTTGCACATGATCGCCTATACCGCCGACCGAGTGTTGGCCGAAGGCGACTTTGATGTTTTATCCTTGAATTAAACTATGATACTGAAAGACCAACTATATCAAATTGTAAATATTGAAAAATCAGGTGATTCCAGCACCTATATCCTACGGATTCCCGATACACATCCGCTTTTCAAAGGACATTTTCCCGAAAGCCCTGTGCTGCCCGGCGTATGCATCCTGCAAATCTTCAAAGAATTGGCGGAAATGGACCTGGCAAGTGCATCCCCGCTTGGATATAGTGAAATCAAACAATGCAAATTCCTGACACCAGTGGCAATGAACCAACCTGCAACGGTACTTGTTACCATCGCATTGCAGCCGGAAGGGGCATCCTGGAACTTTTCCGCCTCTCTGAAATCCGAATCCATCCTTCACGCCTCTTTAAAAGCAGTTCTGACAACGAAACAATAACTCCCTATATGATTGAGAATTTCCCGAACCAAAGAAGAGAACATTGTGAAACCGGAAGTCTTCAGAACCTGATGAAGTACTATGGTATTGAACTTTCCGAAGACATGGCTTTTGGTATTGGCGGAGGACTTTATTTTTTGTACTGTCCTTTCATCAAACTAGGAAAATTCCCGTTTCCCATAATGCGCACCCGACCCGGTTCCGTTTTCCGAAATGTGTCAAAACGCGTCGGGCTCTCCATGCATGAAATGACTTTCGGAAACGACAAGGCAAAGTCTATTGAGGTACTTAACAAGCTCGTTGACAACAGCATACCCGTTGTATTGGTCGTCAATGTATATCATCTTCCCTATCTTGATCACGCTTTGCCTCCTGATGACAAATTGAATTTCAACGGACACAACATAATTGTCATCGGTCGTGAGGACAGCACATATCACATTTCCGATTGTGACATGAAATTGGAGAACGAATATTACACGATAGAAGAGCGCGACTTGAACATCACTCGTTTCATGCCTGGCGCCAACGCACCGCATGGACGGTTGTTCTACTTCGACAAACCTGACCTTGGAAAATTCGAGCACTTTGACTACCGTCCCGCCTGTATTGCCGGTTTGAAAGAGGTGTGCTACAACATGACGAACATTCCTATTCATTATTTTGGATTCAAAGGGATAAAACACATGGGCAATGTCATCCGGAAATGGGATAAGAAGTTCAGTTTCAGGGAAATCAGTCTTGGACTTCTTTTCTACTATCGCATTCTGGAGATGGCAGGCACTGGCGGTTCCGGTTACCGTTACATTTACGCCCGTTTCCTGAAAGAGTGTGCCGCCCTTTTCCATGATGAAAGTCTGGAAACCTATTCCGAAACCTTGGTGAAAGCTGCCGACAGTTGGCGTGCCTTCACCATAGATGTTCTGCATTACCGCAAACAAACCGGTGTCACCCTCAACGAGCTGACTGAGAAACTCTATACGGCCGCTGACTACGAGCGCAACACTATACTCGGCATCAAAAACAATTTCCTAAAAAAGTACAAACATCTCTAATACCATTATTTTTTTAAGTAGTTTTTTATCATTTATGATAACCAATTTCCCCAATAACCGAAGAATACATTGCGAAACCGGCAGTTTTGTGAATACCATGAAGTATTACGGCATTGACATTACCGAAGAGATGGTTTTCGGCATCGGCAGTGGCATGTATCTGCTGTTTTTCCCGTGGCTGAAATTAGACGGGCTACCTTTGCTGATACTCCGTAGCAAGCCATCTGAAATATATCGCAATGCGTCCCGCCGCTTGGGTTTGTCCTATCATGAGATGACTTTCGGCGACGACAAGGACAAGGCCATGTCCACCTTGGCGGAGCTCGTGGACCGCGACATTCCCGTTACGGTTGTATCCAACATTTTCCATATTCCCTACATGGCTCCGTTCACGCCCGACAAGATGAATTTCAACGGGCATAACATGGTTATCATCGGTCGGGATGGGGACACCTACAAAGTGGCTGATTCCGAGATGAAGCTGCCCAACGACGACTACACTTACATTGACGATGTGGACTTGCGCATCACGCGTTTCATGCCCGGTCCGCATACACCACACGGCCGGTTGTTCTATTTTGACAAGCCCGACCCTGAGAAATTCCGCAACTTCGACTATCGTCCCGCTTGCTGGCAAGGACTCAAGGATGCCTGCTACAACATGGTGGGGATTCCGTTCCCATACTTCGGTGCCAAGGGCATCCATTACATGGCCAACCAAATACGGAAATGGGAGAAAAAATACACTCGTGAACAAATCGAGGATGCCTTGTACAATTACTACCGACTTCTTGAAAGAGCCGGCACGGGTGGATCCGGATACCGATACTTGTACTCCCGGTTCATCTCGCAATGCGCGGATCTCTTCCAGGATGAAATGCTAACGACGAGTGCCGAAAGCCTCGTAAAGGCCGCCGACGCATGGCGCAACTTCTCTGTAGAAGTATTGCATTACAAGAAAAAGATGGATGTCACCCTTAATCAGCTGGCCGAGATACTGGATGAAGCGGCAAACTACGAATATCTTACCTATTCCAACATCAAGAAAAACTTCTTGAAAAAAAACAAACGATTCTAATATCATAATTCGACAGAGAGAAAATTCACTATGACGAACAAGGACAATATAGTAATCACCGGCACGGGCATCATCACCTCGTTAGGCATCGGGAAAGCGGAGACTTTGAAAAAGTTGAAAGCCGGCCAGCGGGTCATCGGTCCCATCCGACATATCCAAACCAAGTATAGCGACTTGCCTTCGGGCGAGGTGCAATACAGTGACGAGCAGTTGAAAGAACTCCTTCATTATCACGATGAGAGCATCATCACCCGCACCTCCCTACTGGGGCGAGTGGCACTGAAGGAAGCTTTGGAAGAAGCTGGCATTGACACCGCCTGCAACAGCCGTATCGCCTTCATTTCAGGCAACACCGTGGGTGGCATGGAAAAGAGCGAGCAGTTCTATTACGACTTTCTCAACAACAACACGCGCAATCAGTACATTGCCATGCACGACTGCGGTGCGTGTACGGACATCATGGCCAAGCAGTTCAATGGCCATTTCGACATCATCACCACCATTTCCACCGCCTGTTCTTCGGCGGCAAACGCCATCATTCTAGGCGCAAACCTCATCAAAGAGGGACGCGTGGACATTGCCGTCGTGGGCGGAACGGAATGCCTCTCCAAGTTCCACATCAACGGGTTCAACACGCTGATGATTCTGGACAAGGAACCCTGCCGCCCGTTCGATGCCGACCGGCACGGACTGAATCTGGGCGAGGGCGCCGCCTATCTGGTCATGGAGACCGAAGCGCACGCACGCCAGCGCCACGCACGCGCCATCTGCAAACTCTCTGGCTATGGCAACGCCTGCGACGCCTTCCACCAGACCGCCACTTCACCCAACGGCGAAGGCGCTTATCTGGCTATGAAACAGGCACTTGAAAACAGTGGTTTGCTGTCCAAAGACATTGACTACATCAACGCGCACGGGACCGGCACTGGCAACAACGACGAGTGCGAGGGCATCGCCATGATGCGCATCTTCGGTGACCAGATGCCGCCCGTCTCCTCCACCAAATCCTACACCGGACACACGACCAGCGCCGCCGGAGGCGTGGAGAGCGTCATCTCCATCCTTGCCCTCACCCACCACTTCATCCCTGCCAACCTCGGCTATAAAACCCCGATTGAAGGACACAGTTTCCGACCTGTTGATCATGTCATCGACAATGTGCCCCTCAAACACATTCTCACCAACTCATTCGGGTTTGGAGGCAACGACTCCTCCTGCATTTTTTCGGCTTTGGACACGGGAAACATTGCTCACGAGCCGGCCTCCGGAGCACGCGACTGCTTCATCCAGTCCGCCGCCCACATCTCGCTCCAGCAACCGTTGAGCGACGAGTGGTTTATGAACCCTATCATGCCCTCACAGCCATACAACGAAAGCATCGAACCCGACTACAGCAAATACTTCTCCCCTATGGCGGCACGACGGATGGGACGACTGCTGAAACGCTCCTTGGCAACAGCCGTGGAAGCGTTAGGACAAAACCCTGTTCCCGATGCCATCATCACTGGAACCGGTTTGGGATGCATCGCTAACACGGAGAAGTTCCTCTCCGCCATGATTGACAACCAGGAGGATTTCCTACAGCCCACCTACTTCATGCAGTCCACGCACAACACCATTGGATCGCAAGTGGCCCAGCACCTCAAATGCCACGGCTACAACTGCACCTACTCGCATCGGGGCACCTCATTCGACAGCAGTCTGCTTGACGCCTACCTCCAAATGCGGGCCGGTGCCATTCGTAGCGCGCTGGTGGGCGGCCACGACGAGATGACAACCGAATACTTCAAAATGCTGGGCAAAATCGGCTACTGGAAAAATGGGGATGTGAGTCCCGAAACGCTTCACAAATCTGATAGTCAGGGTTCGCTTTCCGGCAGTTGCTCATTGAACATGCTACTGACCGACCATGCCGACGCTGACACGCTTTGTCAATTGGCCGGCATGGACATGCTTTACGAGCCCACGATTGACGAGCTTCGCACCGCTGCCGAGCGCCTGCTTCAGAAGGCCGGGCTGACCGTCGGAGAACTCTCCGCCGTGGTATTAGGATTGAGCGGCGACCGCGACAATGACCGCGTCTATCTGGATTTCAGGAATGCGTTATGCCCGGACACACCAACCGTTTGGTACAAACACCTTTTCGGCGAGTCGTTCTGCGCCTCCGCCTTCGGCGTGTATGTGGGCGCTGAGTGTTTGCATAAAAAACTCATACCCAGTCATTTATTGTATAATACATCGGAAGAGATTTCCAATCCGAAGTATATTCTGGTGCATAATCATTTCCAAAACAAAGACCATTCCTTAATTCTGCTTTCATTATGATATTGTTAATCATCCTTATCATCATCCAATCGGTATTGCTTGTGGCGGCGCAGAGTCTGCTGAAAATCTCCGTAGAGTTGTTCGGCAAATTCAGCTGGTCGTGGCAGTATTTCAAGACAGTGTTCACCACCTGGCAATTCGCCGCGTCGGGGGCCTGCGCGCTAGCCGCCATGCTGGTGTGGATGTATGTGCTGAAGCACTATCAGTTCAGCGTGGCATACCCACTGCTCTCCATCAGCTACATCATCGGCCTGCTCTCCGCCCAGTTCATCTTCCACGAAGCAGTCCCCTTCACCCGCTGGATTGGCGTGGTGATTGTGATGATTGGAGTGTTTTTTATTGTGAAGTAAGAGATAGATATGCTGCCTCCGGCAGCCAAAGCTGAAAAAATGACTATATTTGCCGACTGAATTTAAACTACACGAACTTTTTTGCTTCTCTATTCATTACATCCCAACTTTATCAAAATTATGAAAAAACTCATCCTTATCATAACTGCCGTACTCTTTGCTTCCAGCGTCGCGTTCGCGCAAACAACTGCCGGCACGGAGGTTACTGGCGAGAAAAGAACCGCTTTGGTGACCGCCATTGAGAAAGCGCACAAGCAGCTTTCCACCCTGTCGGCCAACTTCACTCAGGAAAAGAAATCATCGCTGCTCACCGAAAAGGTGACACAAAAGGGCAAAATGATGTACAAATCGCCGAAACAGCTGCGCTGGGAATACACTTCGCCCAAAGCCACCACCGTCATCTTCACCAATGGCAAAGTGTTGCTGAAAACCGACAAGGGCACGGTTTCAAACCCCAATAAGATGCTCGGCGAAATGGGCAACATGATTATCAACACCATCAATGGCACTTTTCTGAAAGACAACGCCGACTTCAACGCCCGGTATTACAAAGACAAGTCCGGCAACATCACCGCGGTGCTCACTCCTCTCAACAAGAAAATCAAAACCTACTACAAGAACATCACCATTACGCTGAACGGCAGCAGCCACTTGGCCGACAAAGTGGTACTCAACGAGGCCAATGGCGATGTGACCACCATCATCTTTTCCGACAAGAAAACCAACACCACCCTTTCCGATACGCTTTTCAAATAGTCCCGCCCATGTTCAAAGACAACTTGTTTACCATTGTTTCTGAAGATTTGTCCGACAGCAAAGCTGGTTTCATCGTCCATCTCAATCGCGAGCACCCAATTTATTCCGGGCACTTTCCCAACGATGCCATTACGCCCGGTGTGTGTGTTGTCCAGATAGCGGTGGATCTGTTTTCCCATCTTATGCGGGAAGAATACCATCTGGCGCGGGCCAAAAACATAAAGTTTCTTCAAATCATTCGTCCTGAAGAGCATGATACCATCCATTATCAGCTCACATGGGAACCGCTTGATGATAAGACATTTGGTGTCAAAGTGGTGGTCAGCAACGGTGATGCGGTTTTCACTAAAATGAGTATTCAAGTAAGCAAGAACTAATGGCAGCGGACAAGGCGATAATGAGAGAACTGGGCATCTGCGTCATCATCCCCACTTACAACAATGCGGGAACCATAACAGATGTAATCAATTCTGTATCTGAATATTGCGATGATATTCTGGTGGTGTGCGACGGACCGACCGACGGAACGGAGGAACTGGTGCGTCAATGTGACACCCCCGTACATGTCATCGCCTACCAACCCAACAAAGGCAAAGGCACGGCGTTGGCAACGGGGTTCCGCGAGGCGCTGAAACTCGGCTTCCGCTATGCGATCACATTGGATTCCGACGGCCAGCACTACGCCAGTGACATTCCTGCTTTTGTGGAAGCCATCCAAGCGCATCCGGACGCGCTCATCATCGGCAGCCGCGGACTGAAGCACGACAACATGCCACAGAAGAACACCTTCGCCAACAAGTTTTCCAATTTCTGGTTCACCGTGCAGACAGGCAAAAAACTGCCTGACACGCAAACCGGTTACCGTCTCTATCCGTTGCGCAAAATGGGCACCATGCGGCTGATCACCTCGCGCTACGAAGCCGAGCTGGAAATGCTCGTACGCTCCGCCTGGCGCAACATTTCCATTATCCCCATCCCCATCAAAGTCTATTACCCGCCGCAAGAGGAAAGAGTCTCCTTTTTCCGTCCGGGCAAGGACTTCACCCGCATCAGCATCCTCAACACCTTCTTCTGCTTCGCCGCCATCCTGTACGGTTATCCCTCCATGCTGATCCGGAAAATCTTCCACATCTAAAATCGGAAATAATCACAACTAGATTTTATTTGATAATAAATTTCACATATATGTTAAACATATGTGAAAATATATTATCTTTGCAGTCTTGAAAATACAGATATAATACAATAAAAATAGAAGACCATGTAGCCGCTCTTTCCATTGATTCCAGAAAATTGCGTTTATATTGTCTGCGCATTTCTGATCAAATACTTATTGTAGGCAACGGTGGAGTGAAGGATTCTCGCACTTACCAAGAAAATGAGGAATTGAGTGGTTATGTAATTGATTTACAAGTATTTGACAAAATACTCACCGAAGCCAGAAAAGACGGTTCCATCACGATTGAAAAAAATGTCATTACAGGTATTGAAAGAAAAATATTTCAATTATTATGAAACGGAAAAACAACATTCGGATTTATTCAACCATTTTGCAAGACTCCCTCGATTCGATTACCCCTCAGGAAAGGGCAGCGTTTGACCTTAATTTCAGTATTTCTGAAAAAATTTACCAGACATTGCAGGAAAAAGGGATGACTAAACGTGACTTGGCACGATTAACAGGGAAAAAAGAATCTGAAGTGTCAAGATGGTTTTCTTTCGGGCATAATTTCACATGCAAGACTATCGCACTCATTCAAATGTCACTCGGAGTTACTATTGTGCAAGTCCCGCAATAAGTTTTGTGTATTGTTCTAATCTTCCACATCCACAAATAGGGCTGAAACTCGTTTATTTTATGAAAGTTTTAAGGTACTTTCATCTTCAGGATTGAAAAACGCCAAAATGTCAGTCCCAATCTTTGGCATAAATTTTGCGATTAACTGAATGCTTTTTTTCAATTCTATATTTAAAAACCAATTATAAATAACATATTTATGCAAACAGGTAATATCAATGTCAAAACCGAGAATATCTTTCCGGTAATCAAGAAATTCTTATACTCCGACCACGAAATTTTCCTTAGAGAACTGATTTCCAATGCGGTAGATGCCACCCAAAAGATCAAGACGCTGGCCACGCTGGGCAAAACCGACAGCGAACTGGGCGACCTCACCATTGAAGTGAAGGTGAACAAGGATGACAAGACCATCCGCGTCATTGACCATGGCATCGGTATGAGTGCTGAGGAAGTGGACAAATACATCAATCAAATCGCTTTCTCCGGCGCCGAGGACTTCCTTTCCAAGTATAAAGGACAGGATGCCGCCAACATCATCGGGCACTTCGGACTGGGTTTCTACTCCTCCTTCATGGTGGCCGACCGCGTGGACATCCTCACCAAATCGCACACCGGTGCAAAAGCCGTGAAGTGGAGTTGCGACGGTTCCACCGAGTTCACCATGGAAGAAATTGACAAGAGCGAGCGCGGCACCGAAATCGTACTGCATGTGGCCGACGACGCCCAAGAGTTCCTGGATGAGAACAAGATTGTGGGATTATTGACCAAATACTGCCGTTTCCTGCCCATCCCTATCCGCTGTGGCAACAAGACCGAATGGCGCAAGCCCGAACCCAAACCGATGGACGAAGACACCGAAAACAAAGATAAAAAACAGGAAGAACCGAAGGAAGAGGCCGTGCAAGTGCCTCGTATCATCAACGATACAGACCCTATCTGGCAGAAATCGCCTTCTTCCCTCACCGATGAGGACTACAAGAAGTTCTACCACGAACTCTATCCGATGAATTTTGAGGACCCGATGTTTCAAATCCACCTCAATGTGGACTATCCCTTCAACCTCACGGGCGTACTCTATTTCCCGAAAGTGAAAAACCAACTCGACCTGAAGAAAAACCGCGTGCAACTCTATTGCAATCAGGTATATATCACCGATGAGCTGGAAGGCATCATCCCCGAATTCATGACACTGTTGCACGGTGTCATCGACTCGCCCGACATTCCGCTGAATGTGTCGCGTTCCTACCTGCAATCCGACTCCAATGTGAAGAAAATCTCCACCTACATCAGCAAGAAGGTGGCTGAGAAACTGGAATCCATGTTCAAGGAGAACCGCGAGGACTTTGAAAAGAAATGGGACGAACTGAAAGTGTTCCTGCAATACGGTTCTTTGACGGATGAGAAATTCTACGACAAGATCAAGGATTTCTATCTTCTGAAAAACACTGAAGGTAAATATTTTACGATTGAAGAATACCGTAATCTGGTGAGTGCGCTGCAGACCAACAAGGACGATATGGTGATATTGTTGTATGCCGCCAACACCGACGAACAGCACCTGTACATCCAAGCCGCCAAAGAGAAGGGGTATGATGTACTGCTCATGGACGGTTTCCTGGACGCTCACGCCATCAATATGCTGGAGCAGAAGAATGAGAAGATGCGTTTCACGCGCGTGGACGCCGATGTAATAGAGAAATTGATTGAGAAAAAAGATGAGGTTTCACCATCAAAACTATCCGACGAGCAGCAGAAAAACCTGAAAGAGTATTTCGACAAGGATGTGGACAAGAGCAAATACACCGTGATGGTGGAGAGTTTGAGCGAAACCGACCTGCCGGTGATCATCACCCAAAACGAGTTCATGCGCCGTTTCAAAGACATGGAGAAAGTGTCCGGCCAACAGGGCATGTATGGCGGTTTCGAGCACTACAACATTGTGGTGAACGGCAACCATCCGCTGGCACTGCGCGTACTGGACGAACAAGACGAGACAAAGCGCGGCAAACTGGTGCAACAGATGATTGACCTTGCCTTGCTTTCACAGAACATCCTTACGGGAGAGAAACTCAGCGAGTTTGTGAAACGGAGCTATGAGATATTGTAAAAAGCAAAGAAGGCGCGAAATTCGCGCCTTCTTTATTTTTATTTATCCAAGAACGAGAATATCGACTTCTCGAAGTTCTCGCGGGCGTAGTCGGCGTTTACCGTAATCTTCTTCTTGTTCATGCTGGGAAAGTCGAACATGGCGTCCGTCATGATTTTCTCCACGATGGCACGCAAACCGCGGGCACCAAGTTTCAGTTCCACGGCCTTTTCCACAATGTAATCCAACGCCGCATCCTCAAAAGTGAGCGTGATACCGTCCATCTTGAACAACTTCACATATTGCTTCACCAGCGCGTTCTTCGGTTGCGTGAGAATCCGCTTCAATGCTGGGGCATCCAACGGGTTCAACGAAGTGATGACCGGGAAACGGCCGCACAACTCCGGAATCAAACCGAACTGCTTGATATCCTGTGCGGAAACATACTGCAGCATGTTGTCCTTGTCAATATTGCGGTTTTTCTTGTTGTAGCCAATAGCGTTGGTGTTCATGCGTTCTCCAATAATCTGTTCCAGATTGTTGAACGCACCACTGCCGATGAAGAGGATATTCTGCGTGTTCACATGGATAAACTCCTGCTCCGGATGTTTGCGCCCGCCTTGCGGCGGCACATTCACAATAGAGCCCTCCAATAGTTTTAACAGCGCCTGCTGTACGCCCTCGCCCGACACATCGCGTGTGATGGACGGGTTTTCAGAGCCCTTGCGGGCCACCTTGTCAATCTCATCAATGAAGACAATACCACGCTCGGCCTTGGCCACATCGTAATCGGCGGCTTGCAGCAAACGGGTCAGAATCGATTCCACATCCTCACCCACATAACCGGCCTGCGTGAAAACAGTAGCGTCTGCAATGCAGAACGGAACTTCCAGCAATTTGGCTATCGTTCTGGCCAATAATGTTTTACCAGTACCCGTCTCGCCTATCAACAGGATGTTGGATTTCTCAATTTCAACTTCATCCTTATCCTCGTCTTTATACTGCAAGATACGCTTGTAATGATTATAGACAGCCACAGAAAGCACCTTCTTGGCCTCATCCTGACCAATCACATAATCATCCAGACGGGCTTTGATTTCGTGAGGTTTGAGCAGGTTTATCTTCAGGGATTCCACGGCGGTGCGCTTCGCCCGAGCATCCATGTCACGCATGATACCATCGATGGTCTGCACACAATCGCCGCATATAAGACCAGAAAGACCAGCTATGAGAAACTGGTCTTCCGGAATATGTCGTCCACAGAAACTACATGTTCTGTCTGATTTTCTTGTTTTTGCCATTATTTTCTGCGCTCGTTGGAGAGTACCTGGTCGATAAGACCATATTCTTTCGCTTCGGAGGCGATCATCCAGTGGTCGCGGTCGCAATCCTTCCAAACCTGGTCGAAATCCTTGCCCGTGTGTTCGGCGATGATCTCATAGAGCTCGCGTTTGATCTTCATGATCTCCTGGGCTTCGATTTCAATGTCGGAGGCCTGGCCTTGCGCGCCACCCATCGGCTGGTGAATCATCACACGGGAGTGCGGCAGTGCGAAACGCTTGCCCTTTGCTCCGGCGCACAACAGCACCGCAGCCATGGAAGCCGCCATACCTGTGCAAATGGTGGACACATCGGGTTTCAGATACTGCATAGTATCGTAAATGCCCAAACCGGCATACACCTGTCCTCCAGGACTGTTCAGATATATCTGAATGTCACGGTCGGGATCCTGGGACTCCAGGAAGAGCAATTGCGCTTGGATGATGTTGGCCACATCATCATCAATAGGCACACCCAAGAAGATGATACGGTCTTTCATCAAGCGGGAGAATACATCCAGTTGGGTGATGTTCATCGGACGCTCCTCAATGATGTAAGGCGTGATGTAATTGCGGGTCATGGAAGCGTAACGCTCCATCTTCAAACTGCTGATACCATGCTGTTTCAGCGCGTAATTTCTGAATTCGTCTCTCATGTTTGATTATTCTTTGGTTGTTTTGGAGGCCTTGGTCGTCTTGGTGGTCTTTTTGGCCGGAGCTTTCTTCGCCTTCACCTCTTTCTCCTCCGTTTCCTCATTCTCTTCTTTCACCTTCTTGGCCGTTGTTTTCTTGGCAGCGGTTTTCTTTGCCGGCGCTTTAGACTTGTCAGCACGGGCGGTCAGCATATCAACATACGCTTTAATGTCACCCTTCTGGTGATCAATATTGAGTTTGGAACGCAGCAATTCGGTAAGTTTCCGATCGAAGAGCATGTCATAGACATTCTTCACATACTCACGGTTCTCCATGGATTGTTTCACCAGTTCTTCCACACGATCCTTCACATCGTTCATGTTGAAATTGCCGAAGTAGTTTTTGATGAAATATTCGCGGAAGTAGTTCTTCACATCCTCCATCTCGACTTTGATGTCGCTGCCTTCCACCAACTTGCCTTCCAGAATCTGCCATTGGAACGCGCGCTTGTAGTCATTGTATTTTTCTTCCAGCGTTTCAGCTGTCATATCCTTTTGGGTAAGAAGAATATAGCGTTTGATGAAATCATCGGGGAGGTCCACTTTCACATTGTCAATCAGCATCTCAATGGCGTCGTTCATGAACTGGCGGTTGAGCTCGGGCTGATATTGTTCGGTCACAACCTTATCGGCTTCAGCGTTGAGTTCCTTTTCATTCTTCACATTTCCGTCGGGATACGCTTTCTTGAAGAATTCGTCATTCAATTCAGCGGGTTCGATGCGGCCGATGTGCTTAATGGTGACTTTGAACTTGTATTCGTTGTCCGCTTCAAGGTCTTTGGCGTCCACCTTGAGGAAGCGTGCCATCACGGCTTCGTTTGTAAACGCTTTTCTCAAAGAAAGTTGTACTGCCTCATCCTTCTTCTTGCCGATGAATTTCTTCTGTGCGGCATCGGTCAGGTCATGCATGAAGAAGAAACCTTCCTTGTCTTCACCGTATTTGACGGACACGCTATCGCCTGCCTCAATCGTTTCGGGTGTGATGTAATTGCCATGACGCTCGCGGAGCTGTTTGATGAAACCTTCGCGGTCCTCGGCGGTAGGCACGATGGTGAAATCCACCACCTTAGGCAGTTTGGCATAGTCGATCTTCACATCGGGAGCCAACGCATATTCGTACACAAACTCGAAGTGGTCGGGCTCATCGAAATTCACTTTCGATTTTCCTTCTACCGGAAGCGGTTCGAAGATGTAGCGCACCTCATTGTCTTTCATGAATTTGTCCATCTCCTTGTTCACGATATTGTCAATTTCCTGAACGAGAAGGGTTTTCTCATACATTTTCTTAATCATACCCATAGGGGCATTGCCTGGACGGAAACCAGGGACATGAGCGGTGCGTCTCTGTTTTTTCAGCGCAGCTTCCAATTCAGCCGCATAATCTTCCTTGTTTATCTCAATTGTTACTTCCTGTAACTGACCCGGAGCTTTTTCGTGTTTGATATTCATATTTCTTATTAAATGTTAAATTCATAATATTAAAAGACACACAACACCCTAAGATGTTGCATGTCCATAACTCTACCCTAACAGGTTTACTCTTGTGTCTGAGACTGAGTATCTTCCGTGCTTTGGGTTTGTTCGGTTTGAACCTGATTGCCTCTCAAGGATTTCACCTCGTTTTTAGACAGGAAAGCACATACGAAGCAAAGCACCATGATGAAAGCGGCGACGCCCCAGGTGGTTTTCTCCAACACATCGGCAGTCTTACGAACACCCATGATCTGGTTGGAGGCAGCGAAATTGGAGGCCAAACCGCCACCTTTGGAATTCTGAATCAATATAACGAATGCCAATACGATACAGGCCAAAATGATTAATACGACGCAAAGTGAGAACATCTGTTTCTTTTTTTAATTATTGGTTAATATTGTGTTAATTTTCTGAATTTAAAATATCTTTTTGCAGTTTTTCAATTTGGGTTGCAAAATAACAACTTTTTTCTGGAAAATGCAACTTTAAAATTTCATACATCTGGATGGCCTTCTGATAGCATCCTTGTTCCGCGTAAATTGCTGCCAATGTTTCACTTACGATATTCGGGTCCTCTTCCAGACTCTCTTCGCCGTAGTTGGCTTCGGCGTCATGGTTTTCGGGAGAATAAATGATTTTCGGTGCATCTTTCGAGAATTTTTCAATCAGCTGGTCGATAAGGGCCTGGCGATTTTCGTGATTCTCGTCATGCTGTTTCACGAACACGGGATGCAAAGGATCCTCATCCGCATTCGGGTGGATGGGTTCCACGGCGATGAGTTTGGGTTTCACACGGGCGGTTTGCGCCACGGGTTCCAACTCGATGCTTAGCGCATTGTAGCGCAAAATATCCGGAAGCGTAAGGAACATTCGGGAGCGGTTCTTCGCCTGCGCGCGCGACGGGAGCAGTCTCAGGCAGAATGCGTTGACCAGCGGAGATGCCGGATAGTGCTTCTGCAAATACGACAACTTCTCCTGGGCGGTCTCCCCCTCTTTCAACTCCACGAAATCATTAAAGAAAACTTTTTCCATTGTCCTTATTTTGGGTTGCAAAAATACAAAAATCAGCCGATTACCAATTTACGAAGGCCTTGTTGAAGATATCATCGGTAAGCGCATCGTTGATTTCGGTCACCAGAGTGCTCTCCACACTGCTAAGATTTCGCGAACTGGCATAGTCGGCATAACGCGAGAAGGTCTGCTCAAAGTTCTGGTTCTCATCAAACTTGTTGGTGAAGCGCACCCTGACCGTAATGGTGAGCCGGTTCATGGCGGCGGTTTCGTTGCCCTGGATGGCCACAGGCGAAACCGTATAGGCGATTATCTCCCCGTCAATCTCATAATCGCCCTGTCTGCTGACGATGGTCAGGGGAGTCTGCCCCTGGATTTTGTCTTTCAGAGCAGTTGTAAAGGATTGGCTCAAGGAGGGGTTAACCAGCGAGGCATTGTTCGGGAAGGTGTTGATAGCCACGGTCTTGGCACGGGAGTCTATCGTACCGCCCGTGAGTGACACCGACATGCGGCAGCCCACAGGGAGCAACACGCTGCAGAGTGCAGCAACCAGAACCACAACCGCTTTTCGCATCTTTATTTACTTGACATTTAGATTATACTTCTTAATTTTCCGATAGAGCGTGCGCTCCGAAATCTTCAGTTCCTTTGCGGCCAATTTGCGGTCCTTGGGATGTCTTTCCAACGCTTTGATAATAGCTGCCTTGTTGAGCGAGCCCAGCGACAGGTCTTTCTCCTCATTGGTGATGATTTCCTCCTCATAATGCGTTTCGGGCAGTTCCGCATCCGCCTCCGTCGCACGGGTTATCTGATAATCCAACTCATTGTCTTCCAACGGATAATCTTCCAAAGCCGCCGGCTGACTGGCGGGAACGGTGTTGTTCGCAAGATGATTCACCACCTTTTTCAAATCGGAAACCTCACGCTGCAGTTCGGACACGAACTTTAAGAGGATCTGCACTTGGAGGCTATCGCTGCCTTCACTGACAGTGTGCACCAGCGCGGGGAGGTTCGAGTCTGCCGGCGACACGAGATAGGGCTTCAGCGTCTGCGCGTCAATATGACGGCTCTTTTCCAGAATGGAAAGCTGTTCGGTCACATTCTTGAGCTGGCGAATATTACCAGGCCAGCGGTATTTTTTCAGTTCCTCGATCGCATCTTCTGTCAGCGCAAGGACCGGGCAGCGGTATTTCGCGGAGAAATCGCTGGCGAACTTCATGAACAGGGGATAGATGTCCTCACGCCGCTCGCGAAGGGCTGGCAAATGAATCACCACCGAACTGAGTCGGTAGTACAGGTCCTCACGGAATTTGCCGCTGGCAATACGCTCGGCCAAATTGACATTAGTGGCGGCCACTACGCGCACATCGGTTTTCTGCACCTTGGAAGAACCCACGCGGATGAACTCTTTGTTTTCAAGCACACGGAGCAAACGAACCTGCGTGGCCATCGGCAAATCGGCCACCTCATCCAAGAAGATCGTGCCACCGTTCGCATCCTCAAAATAACCCTTCCGATTCTCCACAGCACCCGTGAACGCCCCTTTCTCATGGCCGAAAAGTTCCGAATCCATCGTACCCTCCGGAATAGCACCGCAGTTCACCGCAATGTATTTCCCATTCTTGCGCGGACTGTTGTCATGGATAATATGGGGGAAATTCTCCTTACCCACACCACTCTCGCCCGTTATCAGAATCGACAAATCGGTGGGGGCAACCTGGACGGCCACATCAATGGCGCGCTCCAGGGCGGGATCAAAACCAATAATGTTGTAGCGACGCTTGATAGCATCAAAATTGGCACTCATACACAATTCTCATTTTAAGGTCGCAAAAATACAAAAAAAAAGCATACTTTTGCGCCGCAATTAACCCCAAGAACTAAAGCAATATGAATTTGTATTGGATCATCTTTCTCGTCTTCATGGTTTTAAGTCTGGTGGTCAGCAAGGTGCTGAACGCCCGCATTGAAAAATATTCCAAAATCCGGCTTTCCAGCGGCCTCACCGGCAAGGAAGTTGCCGAAAAGATGCTGCGCGACAACGGCATCTACGATGTGAAGGTCACCAGCGTGCAAGGCCGCCTCACCGACCACTACAACCCGCAGGACAAGACCGTGAACCTGAGCGAGGGTGTCTATGGCAGCAACAGCATCGCCGCCGCGGCCGTGGCCGCGCACGAGTGCGGACACGCCGTGCAGCACGCCACCGCATACCAATGGCTGACCATGCGCTCCAATATGGTTCCCATGGTGCAATTCGGCTCCAAATGGTCACAATGGATCCTACTGGCCGGTATGATATTGCTCGGAATCTCTTCTTTCCTCGGGAAATGGGTACTCTTGGTCGGGTGCGCCCTGTTCGCCCTCACTACCCTCTTCTCCCTGATCACCCTGCCCGTGGAGTACAACGCCTCTGCCCGCGCCGTGGCTTGGCTCGACGAGACTGGCATCACCGCCGGACAGGAGACCGAAATGGCGAAAGACGCCCTGAAATGGGCCGCCCGCACTTACCTCATCGCCGCTATCTCCTCCCTCGCCACCCTACTCTACTACCTGTATCTCGCTCTTGGCAGCAGAAGATAACGATGCGTTACAAGTTCAAAGTGACATTCTGAATTCCATATTCAAATAAAAAAACGAATTTATGAAAAGACTATTAACCGCAGTTCTGTTTCTAACTATCTGTACCGGAATCACTTCAGCACAGCAAAATGTGCTACCTCTTCCGCTGGACAGCGGTGTGACCGTAAAAGGGAACACCATACAATACGCCTTGCCCACCACCGCCCTCAAGATGACGGTCACCGTGGCACATGTGCATGAATACAGGGGTTATTATGCTGATTATGCCCAGACACTCCTGGGACTCTCCAACATCATAACAGAGAACAACTCCTATTTCTCGCTGCGCAATGTGGCGGTAGAACCCGTGGAAGTACCCGACTACGAGCACACCTACCTCGTGCAACTCTCCTCCCAACAGAACAAACGGAATCTGCTCGGCGCTCTGGCATCTTGCAAGCGGACAACCCAGAAAATCGATTACTCGAACAATTTCACCTCCTACTCTGAACCCATGCCCGATTTCTTCAAAAACTACTCCGACCTCTCCTTCACACAAGAGGAAGACGCTTTTGTAGAGACCAAAATCATTGACGGCGTGGTGACCCAAATACCTTCCAACCGCACCAAGACGGTTTCCAAGACCAACAGCCAGAAAGCCCAAGAAGCCGCCGATGCCATCAGCAAGAGCCGCAAAGACCAATACAGTCTCATTTCCGGCGAGCAAGAAACACCCTACTCCCCGGAAACGATGGAGATGATGCTTCAGGAATTGAAACAATGGGAGAACAACTACCTCAGTTTGTTCACCGGACTGAAATTGGAAGACGAATTGGTCTATACCTTCTATGTCATACCGGATGCGCAAAAGACGACACCTGCCTTTGCCTTCAACTCCCATGACGGACTTACCTTGGAGAACCTTTCCACAGCATCCAATTTGTACTATATTGACATTCAACCGCTTTTCGACAATCAGATCACTCGCGAAAGCAAGGCAAAAACCACAGGAAAAATTTCCGGATACCGCTACCGCAAATCCGTACCCGCCCAAGTGCGTGTGTTGCAAGGCAGCACAAAATTCTATGACTGCGGCGTTATTAATATGCGCCAATTGGGTGACATACAAATACTTCCGGCAAAACAAGACCGTATCAACATCAACCAACTAGGATTTGTTTTCTAAATCGACACTCATGAGAAAAGTTTGCATAATTGCCGTTTCCATACTATTTGCCTGTTCATTCTGCGGATGCAAGAACTACGCCACCAACAAACTGAAAAGGGAGATGAAACCCTTTGCCAAATCCTATCTGAAGACGGAACGGGTGGTGGATTACGATTCTTTAACCATCGACTGTGTGGACACCGTAACGGAAATGGGTTACGCCAACATGAACATACAATTCCTCAACCAGATGGAGGACAATTTCCAGAGCCAATACGAACAAGCGGCACTGGAGGACAAGACTCAGACTATGGAGGTTATCAAGGTCCAATTAAATGAGACAATCCGCACCAGGGATGATTTTGAGGATTTAATGACCAGCGGAGATTTAAAAGGAACGGGGGTGTTGTTGTTTATGGTAACCGGTCACTATGTGAAAGATGGCGAGCGTGTGCCATTCATTTTCTTTGTCACCGCCGATAAGCGCAACATCTACACCATGGATCCGTTCGGAGACAATCTTTTGTACAAAGACGAATAAACCTATCAAAATGGACTTTCCGTGGGGTGACACCCGACGATTCAACTCCGGCAGCCGGTTCATGCGCCAACATTTTGGCGGTCGGATGCAGAGACTCGCAATTGACGCAGGGTTCACATGTCCTAACCGTGACGGCACACGCGACACCGGCGGATGCACCTATTGTCTGAACACGGCCTTCAACCCTTCCTATTGCACCCCTCAAAAAAGCATTACCCAACAAATTGAGGACGGCATCCTTTTCCATCAGAAGCGAAGAGGCACGCCATACGGTTATCTTGCCTATTTTCAGGCATTTTCCAACACATACGCCCCAATTGAATTGTTGAAATCCAAGTATGAAGAGGCGTTACAACACACTGCTATTCAGGGTATTATAATCGCCACAAGACCTGATTGTTTGTATGAGGCAGTTTTAGATTATCTGGAAGAGCTGCAGCAACGCACTTTCGTATCGCTGGAAATCGGCATGGAGAGTTGCCGTGACGCAACCCTCCGGCGCATACGGCGTGGCCACAACCTCGCCTGTGCCGTTGAGGCCATTGAGTGGTGCGCATCGCACCATCTGCCCGTCGGCACACACCTCATCTTCGGCCTCCCAGGTGAAACGCCGGAGCACTGGCTCAACGATGTTGCCCTAATCAACACCCTGCCCTTGCACCACATCAAGTTCCACCAACTCCAAATCTTCAAGAACACCTTGATAGAGAAAGAGTTCCAAGAATATCCGGAAGCGTTTTATCGCTTCACACCTGAGCAATATGTCCATTTTATGGCGGACTACCTCGAACGGCTGCGCCCTGACATCATCGTGGACCGTCTGGCGGGTGAAGTGCCACCGAAATACCTGGCCGTCACCAACTGGCACCACCTGAAATACGAAGACATCGTAAAACAGGTGGAAAACGAACTGGAAAGACGAAATTCATGGCAAGGGAAATGCTTCACCCCCCCCTTATAACTTGGAAGAGAAGTGATAACGGCCGCTTGCGCAGGTTTTCGTTTCATATCCTTTTTTGGTGGGTACAAGCACTTCCGCCGTCGTGTTTGCCGGGATGGTCACATCCCACTCAAAACGGCTGCCTGAACGGCGCCAACGGCTCTCTATGCGTCCAGACACCGATTCGTAGGCGCAATTCACAAACTTCAGGCCCTTAACAGGATACGGCTTCAGCATGATCTTGCTATAACCGGGCTTCAATGCCCGGATGCCGCCCAAATATTCATAATACCAAAGGACCAAGTCACCGAGAAGCATCACATGGTTGCCGGAGTTCATAGACGGGTCGGCGGTGTTGCCGTTCCACAGTTCCCAGATGGTGGTAGCGCCGTTGCGCACCATATAGCCCCAACTCGGATAGGTGTCATTGGTGGCAAGTTTCAATGCCAAATCGCCACGCCCGTGCTCCGTCAGCGTGCGCATCAACTGCTGTATGCCCACCACACCCGTTGAAACATGTCCGCCAAAATCCTTTTCCGTTTTATCTACAATACTCGCAAAAACTTTGTCTTCCATATCTTTCGGCACCATGCCGAACCACAATGGCAAAATGTTGGCGGTCACGGTATTATTGTCATAGCATGCTTTCTCCTTGTTGAGATATTTCTCGTTAAAAGATTTTGTTGTAACAGCAATCTCTTTACGGAAATAGTCAACATCGTCGGACAGACCCAACAGTTGGGCAAATTGCACCATCTTACCGGCAAGGAAGCAGTAGAACGGCGTGGAAATAAGGGGCGCTTTGGTGATTCGTGTGGTGTCTTTGGAATGAACCAGCTCCGGCGATTCGGGCGGCATGCACCAGTCGCCGTAAGTATCCCTAGTAATGATGCCGTCTTCACTGTATTTCCCCTTCATGAGGAGCATCCAGCGTTTCATGGCAGGATAGTGCTGTCGGATGGGTTGGTCATCGCCAAAGCGGGTGTACAGCATATCGGCCACCGTGATAAAGGCGCCGGGCCAAGTCATATTGTCGGTATATCTTCTCCAATAGGGTGGCCAAACATCTGAAAGCGAGCCATTTCCCCATTGTCCGTCTTCCCCATCCACAAGCCATTTGTCATAAAGACGATGATTGTCAAAAATATAGGATTCTCCATAATTCCCGGTGGTGCGGTCGCCTGTCCAGCCCATGCGCTCGTCGCGCTGCGGACAGTCGGTGGGCATACTGCGGTAATTGCCCCGAATGCCCCAGTAGGCATTATGATACACGGCATTGATAATCTCCTCCGAGGTCTCGAACTCACCAGTTGTCTTCATCTCATCATAAAAGACAAGTCCCTTGAAATCAGCAATTTTCGGATTATCTCGCAGGCCTGTAATCTCTACATAGCGGAAACCATGATAAACAAATGTCGGATGCCATTTTACGATTTGTCCGCCAACCGCCGGATTGGCAATATAGCGGTCCGTTGCTTCGGCTTCGCGAAGATTTGCCACAAAAAGTGTGCTGTCGGGATTAAGGGTTTCGGCGAAGCGCAAGGTCACGGTATCGCCCAACTGCAGGTTTCGCATCTGCAATTCCAGATAACCGACCATATTCTGTCCCATATCCAAATACCAAGCGTCGCCTTTGCAGAACATCGCCACGGGAACCAGGGTGTCTTGCACCCGGATGTTAGGGTTAGGTTGTGGAGTCAGTTTGCCTTCGGGCGGATAACCTGCCCATCCCCAAAGCCACTGTGAATCATCGTAACCGGGTTCAGTCCAACGGCCAAGTGACAGCCGCTCGTCGTAAGTCTCGCCATCAAACTCGTTGGTCGTACGGATAGGGCCATCCTTTGACAGTCGCCAATTGGCCCCACTGATAACACGGTCTGTACTGCCATCGGGATAGGTTACCTCCAACTGCAGGAAAAAGCGCGGAGTGCCGTAGTTTTGGATATGGGACTGTCCGCCCCACTCAATCTCACCCTCATTGAAGCGCATGGTGAAATATCGGCCACCACCAAGGACAACACCCATGGCATTGTCGCCTTTTTTCAGCATGTCGGTCACATCATAGGCGTTGAAATACACGCGCTTGAGATAATTGGAAAGTGCGGGCTTGAGAAGTTCCTCCGGAGCCACTTCCTTGCCGTTGATAAAGGCGGTGTACTGTCCCAATCCGCAGATGTAGAGTCGGGCTTTGACCACCTCATTACGCAGGGAAAAGTCTTTTCGGTAATAGCGCGCCGCAATGCGGGTTTTCTGAACCAAGCTGTCATCATCAAGCGGGCGTCCCAGCCACATCGCACTCCAGTCCTCTTCATTCAAAAGACTGATTTCAAAGGACTTGACATCACTTTCCAGCGTAACAGTTTTCCCTTCATTACCATATGCCAATGTGGCCTGAATTTTCCAAAAAGCAATATCACGACTATGTAATGTTTTTCCTTGATACTTGATATTCAGCATTTTGGAAGATGGAATGGTTTGAGTATCCCACAGGTCGCCCACGCCTTTTCGGGCATTCTCCGCTGAGGAAGACACGATAATGCGGTAAGAGATCTGGCGCACATTATCCTCTTCGGAGGAAAAATTCCAACTGAAGCGCGGTTGGTCCGTGGCTAATGGCTGCGAGCCATCCTGGTGCTCCACGGTAACATAGTGGAATGCCACCTGACTGTTCGAAACAGGGAGGATAAATATAATGAGGACAAGGAAAAATGCAAAATGTTTCATTAATCGAGGTTTTGGAAAATGATCTGCAAACATAAGAAAAAAATTGGCGCCCTGCGTAGTGCAAAGCGCCAACTTTCTCGTATTTATAGTGTTTATTGTGGCCTCGTTACTCTTTGTGTCTGTATGAATCCACCTTCGCTTTCAGATCTTCCGGAACGGGGATTAACAGTTTCACTTTCAACTGTTGCAACATAATGTTGTTCTGACGATCATCCGGGTTGATCTTATAGGCCTTGTCACTCCAATCGTGTGCCTTTTGCAGAACCGGCTTCTGGGCTTCTCTCAAGGGATTCATCTCACCCCATTGCTTTGCATTCTTGGCAGCCTCAATACGGTCCTCATAGTCCACCACTTCCATGAAGTAACGGTATGCCATCTGACTGTTCAACTTGAAGTTGTTGGGATCCTTGGCCAGTGCTTCGGTGAGGATTTCCTCGGCCTTGTCGTATGCCTTGAAGTTGCTCAAGTAGTTTGCGCAGTTGATGACAGTGGTCAGGTCACCGGGGTTGTTCTTCAACATCGTGTCGCAAAGGGCCATCAGCTTATCCTTCTGATCCGTCATGGAGTAGTAGTTCATTTGGGCTTCCACCAATTCGCCATGCTTGTCAGCAGGAAGCGCAGCGAAACCCTTATCCAGAATCTTACCGCAGTTCACGGTATCATTCTCGGCTTGATAGATGTAATACAACTCCGTGTAGCAAGCAGGATATGCGGCAGGAGCGCAAGCGATGGATTTCTGCAACATGTGCTTGTAGTTGGCCTGGTCATTCAGTTTGCCATAAGCCAAAGCCAACTGCAGGTAAGCGGCGGCGGCGTTGTTGTTCACTTTGGCCAACTCATAGTTCTTGGCAGCCAGCGTGAAGTACTTCACCGCATTCTGATAATCGCCTTTCTCTTCAGCTTGAATACCCATATTGTAGAACGGCTCAGCGCACAACTTCTGTCCGCCGATGGCGCTCAACATACCTGTCTTAGGTTCAACCTTGGGATCCAATTCCAGCGCCTTCACGAACGCCTCATTCGCCGTCAGCAACGCATCCGGATAACGGGGTGTGTAATTAGGATCTGCGCTGATTTTCTTCTGATCCATATTGTACAGATTGACATACACATTAGCTTTCATAAGCCAAACTTGAGCGCTTTCCGGATTGGCAGCCATGCAGCCCTCCAACAGTTTCTTGGCCTTGGGTGCCTGGTTTTGACGCAAGCACATCCAAACATCATCCAAGCAGGATTGTGAAAACACTACTGTGCTCATCATTAATCCGACAATTGCAAGCATTAATTTTTTCATTGTTCTAAGTTTTTGATGATTATAAATTTATTCTCTTTTTAATTCTTTATGCTTTTTATAATATTGTCAATCTCATCGTATTTCGGAGACTGCTGGCGAGCGTAAATCGCGCGCAAGGTGTTGAGCAGGTTCAGATCACGAGGTTCCAGGAGTCTTGCTTTCTCAAAGTATCCGGCCGACTTGTTCAAATGCTCGTCCGACTCAGCTTTGTATTGGACCGCTTTCGCGTCGTCAGGATTAAACACGGCCAATTTATTATACTGGTTAAAAAGCTGCTCCGACATACTGTACTCACAAACACCCAGGTTATAGAGCACCACGAAATTATTAGCAGACAATCGGTTGGCTTTCTCCAACAATCCAATAGCATCCGCATAGCGTTTCTCTTTGATGTAGCAATTGGAGAGGTTCACCAGTTCATCGGCGCTGTTTATGCTGGAAGGGGAAATCCTATTCAGCAACTGACGCGCCTGCACACTGTCTTCCTGCCAATAATAGTAATCTATTTCCGCCAAAGCCACCCCCACATCGCCCGGCAGTTTCGCCTTGGCATTGTCCAACACATTCTTGGCTTTTTGAGGATCATTATCGGCTTTATAGGATTCAATCATGCGCACATACACATACGAATTGGTGGAGCCATCCTTTATGGCCTTCTCATAATACGGGCGGACATTGTCTTTCTCACCAAGCATCTCCAATGTATAAGCGTAATAGTAATAAATTTCGCCATTCATCGGATATTTAGGCGGTTGCTGCATCTCGTATGATTCCATACTTTTCCCCAGTGTGCTTTTCGCGCCAGCATAATCCTTCGCGATGAGTTGGTCAACGCCACGCACCAGCAACAGCGGATAGAGTTGGGGCAGTGCCTCTTTCGGAGAGAGCATGTCCATAGCTTCCACATTGGCGTTGATCTCTTTCGCCTTTTTGAACGCGTCATACGCCTCTACCGGAGTATTGGGGTAAATAATCTGATAGGTAGTGTCCTTCTGCTTGGCACCATACTCCTCATTGGCGAGAAAGTAGCAAATGTTGGCCTTGTAAAGCCAGGACTGCGCCTTGGTGGAGAGTTTCTCGTCCTGAAGACACAAGTCAATGGCCTCGTTGGCTTTCACGAAATTCTTGTCATAGAAAAAGTTGTAGGCCTTGTTCAATGACGGTTTCTGCGCCACCGAACAAGCCACACTCACGACAGCAAGAATCAGCAGGAATACTCTTTTCATTGTATCGGGTATTAGTTTTCAGCAGACTCTTCAGTTACCTCATTGTTTAATTCTTCACCTTCCACAACTTCACCAACTTCCCCTTCCTCTTCCTCGTCATCTTGGCGCGGCACCACGCAAACAGCGGCGATAATGTCGTTTTTGCGAAGGTCAATCAGTTTCACGCCCTGCGTGTTACGACCGAGGATACGGAGTTCGTCCACATGCAGACGGATGGCGATACCGGAACGGTTGATAATCATGAGGTCGTCCTCATCGGTCACGCACTTCATAGCGATCAACTTGCCGGTTTTCTCAGTAATCTTGATGGTGCTGACACCCTTACCGCCACGGTGTGTGATGCGGTAATCCTCAAGCAATGAGCGCTTTCCGAAACCGGCTTCGGACACGATGAGAATATGGCTTTCGGGGTTGTCCACGCAGAGCACGCCCACAATCTTGTCGTCGGGGCCAGCCAGTGTCACGCCCTTCACACCGGAAGCGGTACGGCCCATAGCGCGCATCTCCTCATTCTCTTTGAAGCGGATAGCGCGTCCGGAATGCAACGCCAGCATCATGTCGCTGTTGCCATCAGTGAAACGAGCGGCAATCAGTCGGTCGCCCTCACGCACATTGATGGCAATGATGCCCTTCTTGCGCGGGTGCGAATAAGCGCCAATGGTGGTTTTCTTGATGATACCTTTCTCCGTACAGAGCACCACATAGTGGTTGTCAATGTAATCCGGATCCGTAATGGAGGTAAGGTTGATGATAGAAGCTATCTTGTCGTCTTCCTCAATTTGCAGAATGTTCTGGATGGCGCGGCCTTTGGAGGTTTTCACGCCTTCCGGAATCTCGAACACACGGAGCCAGAAGCACTTACCTTTCTCTGTAAAGAAGAGCAGATAGTTGTGATTGGTGGCCATGTAGAGATGTTCGATGAAGTCCTCGTCGCGGGAACTGCCACCGCGTGAGCCCTTGCCGCCGCGGTTCTGCACTTTGTATTCCGCCAGCGGTGTACGCTTGATGTAACCCAAGTGCGAAATGGTGATCACCACTTCCTCATCGGCGATGGTGTCTTCCACACGGAACTCGGATGCGCTGAACTCAATCGGAGAGCGGCGGGCATCGCCATAACGGTTCTTGATGTCCTGCAATTCGTCCTTGATGATTCCCATTCGCAAGTTCACATCAGCCAATACATCCTGCAGATATTTGATGAGTTTTTCCAACTCGGCATATTCGTTTTGCAGTTTTTCACGCTCCAATCCGGTCAACTGACGCAGACGCATTTCGACGATGGCCTTGGCCTGAATCTCGGTGAAGCCCCATTTCTCCATAAGTCCGTTCTGCGCATCCTGCACAGTTTGGGACGCGCGAATCAGGGCGATAACCTCATCGATGATATCCAGCGCTTTCAGGAAGCCTTCCAGGATATGGGCACGGGCCTGCGCTTTCTTCAGGTCAAACTGGGCGCGACGGGTCACCACATTGTGGCGGTGTTTCACATATTCCGCAATCATATCCTTCAGGTTCAGCGTCATCGGGCGGCCGTTGACCAGCGCCACATTGTTGATGCTGAACGCGGACTGCAATGCGGTCATCTGATAAAGCTTGTTCAGGACAACCTCCGGCACTACATCCTTGCGCAGATCGTACACAATACGGGTGCCGTTTCGCTTATTCGTAAGATTCTCCACATTGGTGATGCCCACAATCTTGTCGTCTTTCACCAACTCCACGGTATGTTTGATCATATCGGACGGATTCACCATGTATGGCAGGGAAGTGACAATGATACGGTTGCGGTTCTTGTCGGTTTCAATCTCCGCGTGTCCGCGCATCACGATTCTGCCGCGGCCGGTATTGAAGGCGTCTTGCACACCCTGAACGCCATAAATGATACATCCTGACGGGAAATCCGGCGCCTTGATGTATTGCATGAGTTCGGGGATAGTGATTTCGTTGTTGTCGATGTATGCGCAGATGCCGTCGCAAACCTCACCAAGATTATGGGGTGCCATATTGGTAGCCATACCCACAGCAATACCGGATGCGCCGTTCACCAGCAAATTCGGAATCTTGGAGGGCAGCACAGTAGGTTCTGGGATGGAGTCGTCGAAGTTGAGACTCATATCCACCGTGTCTTTTTCAATGTCAGCCACCATATCCTCGGCGGATTTGCGAAGACGGGCTTCGGTGTAACGCATGGCAGCGGGGCTGTCGCCATCCACAGAGCCGAAGTTACCCTGGCCATCCACAAACGGGTAGCGCAGCGACCACGGCTGGGCCATACGCACCATAGCGTCATATACGGCAGTATCGCCGTGCGGGTGGTACTTACCGAGCACCTCACCCACGATTCTGGCGGATTTCTTATAAGGTTGTGAGGAGACGATGTTCATATCCCACATCGCATAGATAATGCGTCGCTGGACCGGCTTCAAACCGTCGCGAACATCCGGCAGGGCACGGGACACGATGACGGACATGGAATAGTCGATGTACGCCGTCTTCATCTGGTTCTCGATGTTCACCTGCACGATTTTTTCTCCAAAGGTTTCTTCTTCTGTCATTTTATCAATTTTTAGTTTTGTCTAAGTTGTTGTATATTAAATAGTTGATTTTTGAACAAATAAGGCACGAAAATACTAAAAATTTTGGAATTCTGGCATGTTGTTCATATATTTTTTACATTTTACAATGACACACGGTACAATCACCCCTGTCTTGTATTTTCAAATCGGATTTTTTGTACTTTTGCGCAAATTTTTTAAAAGATGGAAATCAAATACTCAGATGAAATGAAATACGCGCTGGAGGAATCCGGCAAAATAGCGGCGTACTATCACTCTCCGAACATCGGAATCGAGCATCTCACAGTGGCCATTCTCCGCTACCCCAACGAAAGCACAACCAAAAATCTCCTGAACATATACCGTATCGACATTGATGCGCTGCGCACGAAGATTGAAGAACTGATTGACAATAACGAGAACAAGGTGGAGGTCGATTCCGCCAATTTAAAATTCAACACACAGACGGACAATACTTTACGCTTATCATATCTCATCTCCAAAGAGTTCAGAAGTGATGTGGTGGAGTCATACCATTTCATATTGGCCGTGTTGCGCGACGGACGCAACGACGCATCCAATGTCGTAAAGATGTATTTGGTGCGGGCAGGGTTGTCCTACGCTTCTTTCTCCGCCGAAGTGAAGAAGGAACTCAATATGGGTGCCGGGCGCACCGAGTCGCTCGTGGCTCCGGAGGATGAAATCGACGAAGACGAGGACAGACGGTTTTCGGCCCGCGCTTCCAAAGAGGGCGGCAAGGGCTCCGCGACACCGATGTTGGACAGCTTTGGCAAGGACCTAACACGCTTTGCCGCCGAAGGCAAACTCGATCCTGTGGTGGGCCGCCAGAAAGAGTTGGAGCGCATCGCCCAAATCTTGAGCCGCCGCAAGAAAAACAACCCCGTGCTCATCGGCGAGCCCGGCGTGGGCAAGTCCGCTGTGGCCGAGGGTTTAGCCATGAACATCGTGCAAGGGCATGTGTCACGCACCCTGATGAACAAGCGTTTGGTCAGTTTGGACATGGCCTCCCTTGTGGCCGGCACCAAGTACCGCGGACAGTTTGAGGAACGCGTCAAGACCATCCTTACCGAGTTGGAAAAGAATCCGAACATCATTCTCTTCATTGACGAGCTGCACACGATGGTGGGCGCAGGCAACGCCCCGGGCAGCATGGACGCCTCCAACCTCTTCAAACCCGCCCTGGCGCGCGGTGAACTCCAATGCATCGGAGCCACCACCTTGGACGAATATCGGGAGTATATCGAGAAGGACGGCGCTTTGGAACGCCGCTTCCAGAAAATCATCCTCGACCCGACCACGCCCGAAGAGACCATTGACATTCTGAACAACATCAAGGACAAATACGAGGACCACCACTTGGTGCGATACAGTGACGAGGCACTCAAAGCGTGTGTCACACTCTCCAACCGATACATTTCCGACCGGTGCCTGCCCGACAAGGCCATTGACGCTCTGGACGAGGCTGGCGCGCGCCTGCATATCCAAAACATTCATGTGCCTGAAGGATTACTGGAAGCGGAAAAGGAGATTGCCGATTTCGAAAAACTGAAAGTAGAGGCCATCAAAGAGCAGCAATACAACGCCGCCGCCGGCTACCGCGACCAGATCAAGCAATTGGAAAACAAACTGGCCGAACTGAAGAAGGAGTGGGAAACACAATCCGACCTCCAACGCCCGACAGTCACAGAAGACACTGTGGCAGAGGTAATTGCAATGATGACCGGTGTACCCGTACAGCGTATCGCCAAAAACGAAGGCGAACGGTTGTTGCGCATGGCCGACGAACTGAAAGGCACTGTCATCGGGCAGGATGACGCCATCATCAAAATCGCGAAGGCCATCCGCCGCAATCGCGCAGGTTTGAAAGACCCCAACAAACCCATCGGAACCTTCATATTCCTCGGTCCCACCGGCGTGGGCAAAACCTACCTTGCCAAAGTGTTAGCCGAGTATCTATTTGATTCTCAAGACGCTATCATCCGTATCGACATGAGCGAATACATGGAGAAACATACGGTATCCCGACTCATCGGCGCGCCTCCGGGCTATGTGGGTTATGAGGAGGGCGGCCAGCTCACCGAGAAAGTGCGCCGCAAACCCTATTCTATCGTGCTGCTGGATGAAATTGAGAAAGCGCATCATGATGTATATAATGTTCTTTTACAGGTGTTTGACGAAGGTCAACTTACCGACGGCATGGGCCGCAAAGTCGATTTCAAGAATACCATCCTCATCATGACTTCGAATATAGGCACCCGCGAACTCAAGGACTTTGGCACTGGCGTAGGATTCAACACCGAAGCCACCAAAGCCGCCCAAAACAAAGTGGAGCACGGCATTTTAGAGAAAGCCCTCAAAGCCAACTTCTCGCCTGAGTTCCTCAACCGTGTGGACGATGTCATCTATTTCAACAGTCTCGGCAAAGAGGAAATCATCAAAATCATCGACATCGAGCTCAAGAAAGTCATCAGCCGCGTGAACGATTTGGGCATTGAAATCCATGTGACCGAAAAAGCCAAGAACCACCTGGCCGACGCGGGATGGGATGCCAACTACGGCGCACGCCCGCTCAAGCGCGCCATCCAGAAAAATGTGGAAGACCTGTTAGCCGAGGAGATTCTAAACCAAACGCTCCCACAAGGGTCTGTGGTGGATCTGGATTATGACGAGCTGAAAGAGGAAATCGTCATTGTAAGCAAACAAATTCTCGAATCATAAACCGGAAAAATGGCCGATTTTACGGATAAACTGCAAAAAATCAACACATTCATCTTCGATTTCGACGGCGTGCTGTCCGATGGCAAGGTTTATGTGCATCCTGACGGCGAGATGGTGCGTGCCACGAATGTCAAAGACGGTTACGCCCTGCAATACGCGCTTCGGAAAGGATACAACATTGCCGTCATTTCAGGTGGTTATGGCGAATCTATGCGCTTGAGATACCGGGATTTTCCAGGCATGGAGATGTATTTGAAAGTCAGTGACAAGATTGTGATGTTCCACGAATATCTGCAAAAACACAACCTCCAACCCGAAAATGTGCTTATGATGGGCGATGACATTCCCGATTATAAGGTGATGCAGATGGCGGGCGTCAGATGTTGCCCTGCTGATGCGGCGGAAGAGATCAAGCATATCGCCGACTATGTGTCGTCGCGCGCCGGAGGCAACGGCGCCGTGCGCGAAGTGATTGAACAGGTACTCAAAGCACACGGAAAGTGGTTTGAGGAAGACGCCTGCATTTGGTAAACACACAAAACTTTATAAACTTTAGCAACTTTATTAACCTTCTAATTCCCCTTATTAATGGGTTGTTTATTCACAGGTACATTCAGCTTAGTGTTCTCCCTCATCGGATTGGTTGCCGGAGGATTGCACGGCGCACTGATCGGATTCTGCGTTGGAGCACTCTTTGACTTGCTCTTTGGCAAACGAACGGTCAAAACTTCCCGACATTTCTATGCCTCGCAAGACTTTACCGAACACGAGCTTGTATTAGCTACTTATGTGGCCAAAGCTGACCAGAATCGTTTGCTGCGTTCTGAGATGGAATATGTGCGCGCCTTCCTTTCCAAAAACCTATCGAGCGAGAACCTTGGTCCTGCCATGTTGCGTTTTCGCGACATTCTCAACTCGGACATTGACATACAAACCGTCTGCGATGACCTGCGCCAGCACGCCACCATCTATGAGAAACTGATGATCCTGCAATTCCTCTTTGGCTTTGCCCAGGCAGACGGGGCAATGCGACAAGAAGAACTGAATGCCATCCAGGAGATCTCGGATCTATGCGGCATCAGCCGGAGCAGCTACGAGGCTGTCAAATCCATGTTTGTAGGTTCATACTATTATGATGATTACCAACAAACTTACGGCGATTCAGCCCAAGGCGGTGGATATTACGGAGGCGGTTCATCCTACGGCGGATACAGAAGCACATCCTCTTTGGAAAACGACTATAAGATATTGGAGGTTTCTCCCGATGCCACAGATGAAGAGGTGAAGAAGGCCTATCGCGCCGCTGCTAAGAAACACCACCCTGACAAGGTGAGCCACTTGGGCGAAGATGTTCGGAAGGCTGCCGAAGTCAAGTTTGCTCAAGTCAACGAGGCCTACGAGCGCATCAAAAAAGCGCGCGGCATGAACTAAAAAAATAATTTTTTCTTAACAATTTCTTAATTATTAGATTTTTTTGTATTTTTGCAGCGTTAAACAAAAATGCAAAGAAGAAGTTATCGCTTCTTCATTATTAACCTACAAAAACAAAAAGCTATGAAAAGAAATTCTACTTTGCTTTGGGGCAGCTTGCTTTTGCTGCTCTTGTGGGCCATTCCAGGTCCTATCCTCCTCGCTCAACGGAATGTTTACGAGGAAAACTTTGGCAACCCAACCGCCAACACCCTCGTACAGAATTATCTGGACTGGCAAGACCACAATGTAACCTACACTGGTGACGGCACCTGCGACATCCGTTCTTCCAACGCTTCCCAAGGGTACGGTCCCGCCTCCGGAGGCGGGAATGTGATGATTAACGACACCATCAAATGGTTCATGGTATCCGGCATCAACACCTCCGGACTCACCGATCTATCCATTTATTGCGGACTAAGGAAAACCACCGCTGAAAACGGGAACAACTTTAAGGTTGAGGTGTCACAAGACGGAAGATCCTGGACAAGACTTTTCCTTTCAGACACTCTGCCTACGGGCACGGGGACCTCGGGATGGTATCGGGTGCGATATCCCAATGTGCCAGCATGTGGGAATCTGCATATCCGATTCTCTAACAGCGCATTAACGGACTACCGTTTGGATGACATCGCCTTGGTATCGGGCGAAGAGGTGACACTGGCCACGGTCGAGACACCCCTATTCTCCCCCGCCGGAGGCACCTACTACGAACCTCAAAGCGTCTCCATTACGACAAACACACCCGACGCTTCCATCTACTACACGCTCGACAACAGCACCCCCACCACTCAATCCACCCCGTATTCGGGACCCTTCACGCTGAACAGAAGCGGCACCATAAAAGCCATTGCCACATGCAACAACATGTACAACAGCGAAATAGCAGCTGCCACATTCACCATCTTGGACACCAATTCACTGGTGACTCTTCCTCTCGACATCAGCGACAACAGTACAGTCACACATTATGACATCACTGGGCTTGACGGATTTCGAGGATACCATTTGGGCACCTCTTATTCTGACGGATCTGTCAAATTCGAATCGTCACATGCGGGCGAGGCAAGTCTGGTGGCCCATCTTGACAGTTCTCCGGATACGATCGTCTTTGAGTTGAAAGGCAAAAAGGGTGGATCAAATCCAAGCGCCTATGAAGGGGTCCGTTTCCAGGTCAGTTATTCGGAGGACGGCACCAACTGGACACCATTCGCCACCATATTCGGAGATGACATCTCAGTGGAAGAGTTCACCCGTTTTGAATACACCATTGCGAATGGAGACGCGCGCTATGTGCGTTGGACCTTACAAAGCGCGCTGAAGGGGAACACTCAACTCAACAATCTCCGGATTACGCAAAATCAAGGGCAAAACTCCGGTGGCAGTGGTAGCACAAACAACTATGACACACGCATTTTCGAAGTCTATCCAAATCCAAATTCCGGTGGTTTCACCATTCACAAAGGCAATCTGGAAATCCGATCCTTGACACTGTACAACATTCTCGGCCATGCCGTGAAATCCTGGGACAATCCGGTGGAAGGGACCTACTACTTCATTTACCAGTTTCCAAAAGGCACCTATATTCTGAAAGCCGTCACCAATCATGGCACCATTCAGAGAAAAGTGGTGCTTCAATAACCACGCCCATTCCGGTATTACAGTCAAAGTGGTGAAATAAAAATCACTTTGACTGTAAACTTTTTTATGGCGCATGGCTCTTTATTTTGTACTTTTGCGCCCAAAAATATAGAAAAACAATGAAAAAACCGATTCTCTTTATAAGTCTCATCCTTGCCATTGCATTATCTTCATGCACGAAAACAGAGAAGACATACTATCCAGACGGAAAACTGCAATCTATCATCCATTATAGATTCGGAAAAGAAACCGGGAAAAGCGTTTATATGTTCCAGCGTCCCAACACGGTGGAAATTGAGGTGGAGATGAAAAAAGGGAAGAGGAATGGCGCCTTTTACCGCTATTTTGAGAACGGCAATCTGGACACCTACTGTGTATATGTAAACGACTCCATTGAGGGTCTGGAAACCATGTACACGCCCAATGGTGAGAAAATCAGGGAGACCACTTACACGCACGGGCGCAAAAACGGTCCATGCAAAGAGTACCATGTGAACGGCCAGGTTAAGGCAGAAGGCAACTTCAAGGACGATTTGTTCGATGGGGATTGGACTTATTACGACGATCGTGGCATTGTGGTTGGCGAAGGGAGTTTCAAGGCCGGCAGCGGCACACTCACCTCATACGATGCCATAGGAAAGGTTTCCATGACCGTCCAATATGAGAAAAACCACAAAAATGGGAAAGAGTTGTATTACACCCCGGCTGGAAAGATTTATAAGGAAATAACTTACCAACAAGACCGTATCATTTCGCAGAAAGTGGACTCCACCTTAATTCCCTAATCATGCGCTTGCTCAGAATCGCATTTTGCTGTCTCCTGCTGTTGTCGTTTGCCCAATCCGCGCAAGCGCAGAACAACCGTAAGATCCAATATCGGGCTGATTTGGGATTGTACGATGAGGAGTTGCTTCCGGGCGCACAGCGTCTTATCGGGCATGTTGCCTTTGCGCAGGACAACATTCGGGGTTATTGCGACAGCGCATATCTGTATGAGCGCGACAACTACATTATAGCTTTCGGCGACCGGGTTAAAATCCATGTCGGGGATTCCGTGGTGCTGTATGGTCGCAAGGCCTATTATGACGGGAACATGAAAACCGCCTCCATCGCCCACAATGTGAAGTTGGAGAAAAAGAACTCCTATTTGCTCACCGACAGCTTGATTTACGACCTCAACGCTGACATGGGTTATTATCTTACCGGAGGGCGCATTTTCAACAACGAAGACACGCTGACCAGCCAAACTGGCCGATATTACACAAAAACCGACCTCGCCTTTGCCAATGGGGATGTCATCCTGCAGAGCAAAACCTACCGGATGAGTTGCGACTCGCTCAAATACAACGCACAAAGCCAGGTCGCCTATTTCATCTCCCCCACCCACCTTATTTCGGATAAGGACAGCAGCGAGATTTTCACCAATTCTGGCTGGTATGACACCCAATCTGAGCGCTCCCTCCTACACGGAGATGTCAAACTCTTCAACAAAACACAGTTTTTTGAAGCCGACTCGGTTTATTACGACAAAGAACGGGAATTTGGGCGCGCCTGGAATCATGTGAAGATTCGCGATACTGTTCAAAACTATGTGCTTCAGGGCAATTATGTGGAACACCACGAAAACGGGGGCATCTCATACGCCACCGACAGTGCCCTGCTCGTGCTCATTGATGACGACAACGACTCGCTCTTTCTGCATTCCGACACCATCAAGATGTACACGAACGAGGAAAGCGACATTCAATGGATGTCCGCTTACAACAAAGTCAAATTTTACAGGGAGGATCTTCAGGGTGCGTGCGACTCTTTGATGTACATTGTAGAGGATTCCATCATCACCATGTATTATAATCCGGTAATGTGGACAAATGAATACCAGATGACGGCAGACACCATTCGGTTTTCCATTTTGGACACCATCAACAAACGATTAGACCTCTGCAAGGCCGGGTTTATAGTTGGAGGATTGTACGGAAACACCGAATTCAATCAGATAAAGGGGGTCAACATTACGGGACATATACACGACAAGTCGCTTTACCGGGTTGACATCGTAAACAATGCGGAATGCATCTATTACATTCAGGAGGAGGACAGTACGCTGATCGGCATCAACACCTCCATCACCAACGAGATGACCATTTTCCTGGAAGACAACAAGATCAGTCAAATCCGTTTTTACGACCAACCGGACGGGAAAATCCACCCAGACAAGCAGTTTGAGGCAAAGGATAGGCGATTAGTGAATTTCAGGTGGTTAGACAAATATAGGCCTTACAACATTTCTGATTTGTTCGTAAGGCCCATATCCAGGATTAAGGACGAAGAATAACGCCTAATATTCCATCATAGGAGGAAGTTCTTTGGCCTGGTCAATCATCTTCTGTACCTCAGCCACAGAAGGAACGCGGCCCACAAGATGTTTTGCCTCATTAATCTCTTCCATCTTGGGAACCAGATTCTCAGCCACGCGGTGGCGGAATTCCTTAACGGTATCTACGCCAGCCGCCTCAAGCAGTTCGGAGAATTGCGGGCCAACGCCATTGATACGCATCAGGTCGGCATGGTTTGACCATGTGAGGATCAATTTGGATGAAATACCCGTGGTTTCAGCAAGGGCAGCGCGTCCAGCCGGGGTCTTGCCTTTTTCCAGCAATTCCTCTACAGTGTTGACACCGGCCTCAGTTAATTTAGTGGCGTACACATCGCCAATTCCTTCTACATCAATAATTTTGTAACTCATATTCGTAATATTTTAAGATTAATGTGCAAAAATAAAAAAATCCTCACAATGTAATGAATTGCAAGGATTTTTTTGTGGTGTCGGATAAAACCTCTTATCGAGCAGCGATTGCGGCGTCGCCGTTCACAATCCAATCTGCAGCAGTCTCAATGATATTGTCCAAGCCCTGAGCCACTGCTACAGGATCGAGAAGAACGCGCACTTCAGGGGGCACACCGTTCTCGTAGTTGCCACCGTCAAGCGCAATGGAGCGAGAACAGCTGAAGCGGTAATTCCAACCGTTAGGCAACAAACCGCCATTGGGCATTCCCGTGCCTCCGCCCGTATAGTCGCCAAAGAGCTTCACATTGTCAAACGCCTGTGTACAAATGGCGAAATAGGAGGTTGCACTGAAGGACCCGCGATCAATAAGCACCGCAATCGGTTTGGTATATGGGGTTTCCATTATGCTTTTAGAAGGCGCGTATATTGTAACAGGACTTGTGAAATCGTTGTGTCCAGGGCCAGCTTTGTGCTGCACAGTGTAAAGCGGTTGCCCGTGACAGTCGAGAATACTGAGCAGCTTTGTGATGTTCTGGTCGCTGCCTCCGCCGTTCTGTCTCAAGTCCAAAATGATACCGTCGCAGTTGCTATAGCGTTTCAAAATATATTGCAGATCGCTTTCGCTGATGTTGCTACTAAACGAACTGTAACGCACATAGGCCACTTTGCCGTCGCGGATAGCGTTATGGGCAAGGCTTCCCGTCACATGCGCATTTACCGTCAAATAGTTGCGTTTCACGATGTCTCCGTTGTAGTTGCTATTGTCCAAGTTCCAATAGAACATCGTATCGCTAAATCCGTAATCAAAATCTGATGTCAAGTCGGTGTGTCCGTCATGCAGGGTGTTGAGCATAGCAGCGCAGACCTGAAAAAGGCTGTCGTCGCTCATTTTATCGTTCACCAACGGGCTATATACGGCATATACGGAATCCCAATCCACACCTTTAACATCAAAGAAAGAATACTGCTGGTCAACTTTGTTCCATAGATATTGGAACACATTAACAGGATTGGAGGATTCGTCTTTCTCCATCAAAAGACGGCTGCAAGAAGAGAAAACCACGGCCAACAGACATACAAGGATGATATTTATTTTTTTCATATAGCTTTGAAATTACAAGTTGAACATGAATGAAACATAAACCGTGTTGAAGGCGTTGGAATAGGGGTAAGTCCCTTTCTTGCCTGTCGTCTGGAAATCCCAACGGTATCCGAAACTGAATATGTTGCCGTTACGCAAGTTGACATTGAACCCGAGGTCGGTGGCGCAGCCGGAGAAGGGTTTGAATATAGGCTCGTTGTTGCCCAGCAAAGTGCGCAGGAGCCCTCTGTCCTTTGGCAAATCCTGCACATAAGCGAATTGAGGGCGCGAGGCGATGGCAAAAACAGGCAATGAAAACTTGAAGAAAGCTGTCATCCACGGGTGAGTGGCATCTTTCTTGTCATAGGCAAAGTCGCACTGTGCCAATGCCACAGCATTGAGATTACCAAACACCGAGAAACTGATGGAAGCGTTGCCCAACACAGGAATCTGTTTGAAGTCAAACAATGTGGTCACGGAAGCACCTGCCCAGAAATGCCAGCGGTTGGCAGAAGGTTTGAGACAGCTGAAGAGATACTCTATACTGGGCCCCAAAGCAGTTTGGGTGCCTGACGGGGAGACCAGGGCACTTTTCCCCCACATAAAGTTAAAATGGATGTGATTGCGCCCCCATTCATCCGTAAAACCGAAGGTATAGTCGCGATTAAGACCTGTATAAACAAACGGAACAGTGCTCTTGTCGAGGCAGGTTACAGATCCCAAGTCAACCCGAAAGTCAAGCCAGAACGAATTGGGTGTTTTTTCTTTGTTTCTTTGTGCGAAACCGGTGCTGCACAGCGAGACCATCAGAGCCAAGACAGTGATTCTCTTGAGTAATTTACAAAAATTCATAATCAGAATAGCGTTGTGGTATAATGCGGTTAGTATTTAAAATGCAAAGAAACAAAATAAATCGCAATTCTAAAACCTTAAACGCAAAAAGACACCGATAATCATTTGATTATCAGTGTCTTTTATTGGTTTTAGGGAAGCAGTTTCCCTGTCCAAAGTGGAGTTGGCGGGAGTCGAACCCGCGTCCAAACATGCCGCAAGATTGCTTTCTACAAGCTTAGTCTTCGTTTGCTTGTCGGCCACCGCATGGTACGAGACAGACCTGGCGGCGGCTTATCTTCTGAAATTTCGCTCATGTGTCGAAGCACACACTCGCTATCTGTCCTTTTATGACACTTCGTACCGGACGTTGGACCGAATAACTTCCGGGGAAGCGCCCGCGGCTGCAGACCTTGTCTGTGCGGCGGGATCCGCAACGGTTATGCTGCGAATGCATAAGAAGTTTCGCCGTTTATTGGCATTGAGGGTTAACTTTTAACGGAATCGGCCCACAAACTCCGGCCTGCTTACAATCCCCCGAACTTGCTGTCAAAACCGAACAACCCCGAGGTGAAAAGGGGAAGGTTTACTTCACCTCCCCTTTCAGTTGTAATATCACTCTGTCGGTGTTGGCATTGGATAACACCGTCAGGCGCTTGCTGATCAATCCTGTGTGCTTGGCAGTATAGGTGGCCTTGATGGTTCCTTTCTTGCCCGGCATAATGGGTTGTTTGGACCAATCCACCGTCGTGCAGTCGCAGGAAGAGATCACATCATCCAGAATCAGCGGTTTTTTCCCGATGTTGGTGAATGTCACGGTCACTGTTTTCACATCACCGACCTTCAACTCACCAAAATCCACGCTTAATTTCTCGAATTTGATTTCAGCACCAGTTCCTTTGTATGTGCTGGCAGCGGTTTTTGAAGTTTGGGCCTGCGCGGCCATAAAACCGCATATCATCAAGCCCAGGATTATCAACTTTTTCATTGTCTTAACTTTTAACTAGTTTTTCTCTTTGAGGGAACTGTTGTCATTCACAGGAGCAGCCTCTGCGGGTTTCGGAGAAACATTACCCTTGATGTTCAACACGACACGATTGGTAACAGCATTGGACTCAACCGTGATGGTTTTGTTAATGGCACCGATGCGTTGGGTGTTGTACTTCACTTTAATGGTGGCTTTTTTGCCGGGAGCGATGGGGTCCTTCGGCCACTCGGGAACTGTACATCCGCAGCTGGAACGGCAGTTGGTGAGAAGCAAGTCGGCTTTGCCCGTGTTTTTGAACACAAATTCGCAAGTGCCATTGTCACCTTGCATGATATTGCCGTAATCATGTGTCAAGGTCTCGAATGTGATTTCAGGTTCTTTTACTTTTTTGTTCTTTTCAGCATTTGCATCTTGAGCAACGGCGGAAAACACAAAAGCCATGACAATCAATAAACTAAATACCTTTTTCATAATTATTTAAATTTAAAATTGGTTAATTTTTCCAAAAATTTCAAACACTTGTAGCAGACATCAATAGATCACAATAGTTTAAACCAAGTTGTTTTTTTTCAATATCGCCTCCACCGCCAAACGGTACCCGTCAAGACCGAAGCCGGAAATAAAGCCGGCACAGCAGGAAGACAAGGCGGAGTGTCTGCGGTACTGCTCGCGACCGAACAGGTTGGAGATATGCACTTCTATCACCGGACAGGATGTTGTGCGCACCGCATCGGCCAGAACGACAGAGGTGTGCGTATAAGCGCCCGCATTGAGAATGATGCCGTCATACGACACCGCCTCGGCAAGCAAAGAAGCCAACTCGCACTCGTCATCCGACTGGTGAAACTCAAACTGCACTTGGGGATAGTGTTCCCTCAACGAATCCAGATACTCGTCAAAGGAGACCGAGCCATACACATTGATCTCCCTGGTTCCAAGTTGTTTCAGATTCACGCCGTTCAGTATCAGGATTCTCATTATTCGTGTATTAAGATAAACACATCCTCATCGGGCCGGTGCATATTCAAGTGCTCTCTCGCATATTTTTCAAGAAGTGAGGAATCCGCATAGAGTTGTTCAAAGGTATAGGCATTGCCGACCTGGTTTTTCGTGTACACGATTTTTTCCTCCAAATTATCAATCTTCTTATTCAATTCCCGATGGGTTTTGATATTATGATCGGAGATGAAGAAAAAATAGCACAGGAACACCAGCAGTGTCACGCCATACACGATAATGTACAGTTTAATGCTCTTTTTTTGGGGCTTCACTTCTTCTTCCATTGTTATCTGGCGTAATTCACCGAACGGGTTTCACGGATAACCGTGATTTTGATTTGTCCGGGGTAGGTCATTTCATTCTGGATTTTCTTGGAGAGGTCGAGTGAGATTTGGTTAACTTCCGCATCGGACACTTTTTCAGCGCCGACGATCACGCGCAGCTCACGGCCAGCCTGAATAGCGTAGGTTTTCATCACGCCGGGATAGGTCAGGGCGAGGTTCTCCAAGTCGTTAAGACGTTTCATGTAGGCCTCCACCACCTCGCGGCGTGCGCCGGGCCGTGCGCCGGAAATGGCGTCGCACACTTGCACGATCGGGGCGATAAGGGTGTTCATTTCCATCTCATCGTGGTGAGCGCCGATAGCATTCACGATTTCGGGGCGCTCCTTGTACTGCTCGGCCAAGCGGGCGCCGAACAATGCGTGCGGCAATTCGGGTTCCGTATCAGGCACTTTGCCAATATCGTGCAGGAGGCCTGCGCGGCGGGCGAGTTTGGGGTTCAAACCGAGTTCGGCGGCCATGGTGGCACTGAGGTTGGCCACTTCCTTCGCATGCTGCAGCAGGTTTTGTCCGTAGGAGGAACGATAGCGCATCTTGCCGACCATTCGCATCAGCTCATGCGGCATATTGTTGATACCCAAATCAATACAGGTTCTCTTACCCAATTCGGCAATCTCCTGTTCAATCTGCTTTTTCGTCTTGGCGACCACCTCTTCGATACGGGCGGGGTGGATACGGCCGTCGGAGACGAGTTTCTGCAGGGAGAGGCGGGCAATCTCGCGGCGCACCGGGTCAAAGCTGGAGAGCAGGATGGCATCCGGGGAGTCGTCGATGATCACATCCACACCGGTAAGGTTCTCCAGCGTGCGGATATTACGGCCCTCACGACCGATGATACGGCCCTTGATTTCGTCGTTTTCAATATTGAACACGGACACGGTATTCTCCAATGCCGCCTCCACGCCTGTGCGCTGCAAAGCACTCACAACCAGCTTTTTGGCTTCCAGATTGGCAGTGGTTTTGGCTTCGTCAACAATATCTTTAATCATCACCATGGCGTCGGCTTTTGCCTCGTCACGCATCAGTTCGATAAGTTGCGCTTTGGCCTGCTCGGAAGTAAGTTCTGCGATGGATTCCAGTTTCGCCTTTTGCACGGCGGTCTGTTCTTCCAGTTCCTTCTGTTTCTGGGCGTTAGCTTGAATCTGCTTGTTCAGGTTCTCTTTCAGGGCAGTGTTTTCGGCCGTCTTGCGGTTAAGTTCCTCCATCTTCTGGCCGAGGGTGTTTTCTTTTTGTTTTATGCGGTTCTCAGCGGAAGCGATTTGCTGGTTCTTCTCATGAACGGTCTTCTCATAATCGCTTTTCAGTTGGAAGAATTTCTCTTTTGCCTGGAGTATTTTCTCTTTCTTCAGCAGTTCTCCATCTTCTTCGGCTTTTTTCAGGGCTTCACGGCCTGCTTTCGTGAGTTGTTTTCTCAATAGTGTGTAGGCGAGTCCGAGACCGGCCGCAATGCCGACCACGACGCCTATCAAAATCCATAGAATTGTCATATTATGTGGGGTTTAGTTGGTAAAAAGTTAAAAGTTTGTAAAGTTTTTAAAGTTTGTAGGTTATCGATATATTTTTTTAGTGAGTTGAAAGCATAAAAAAACCGCATAAGTTCCATAGGGTTTCGAAAAACTCCTATCTGATATGGATGAAGGTGCCGACCTGCTTCGCGCTTCCCCGGGCTGATAAGCCATCCTTGCGGATTCGGGCCTGTTCTAGGCAAGCCAAGCGTCCCCTTCGTTTGAAAATGTGTTGAGTTTAACAAACGTATCTGAACTTATGCGGGATGGGTTATTTCAAAGAACGAGTCTAATCAATTTCGAATTTATCGGTCAATTGTTTCAGCGATTCCATCATCGGCACCACTTCTTCATCAAAACCTTTGAGTCTTTCTTCATCGGCCAACCACTTCACCACAAAATCGACTAATATCTTGGAGAGCAAGTCCTGTTGGTCGGTATATGTCCATTTTTTAGCAAATTCCAAAAAACTGTCATTGATTATTTTCTCTGCCTCACGGAAATAATGTTCCCATTCTTTCTGAATCGTAATGGTCATCGGGCGTTGCGCCACCTGAATTGTGATCTTGATACGATTGTCGTCCATAACTACTTATTCGTGAGCAGATTAATACATTTATCTATCTCCCGCACCCAATCATTTATCTGTTTTTTCGTCTCTTGTTTGTCTCTTTTATTTAAAACTGTTTGTGTTACTACTGTTAATTTTAATCTTTCCGTCAATTCTTCAGTCTGTTTTATCAGATTTTTCTGCTTTTCCTCCAGTTCTGCGTTTTTCTCCTTCAGCTCAGCATTTTCTCTCTGTAAATCAGCCACTTTCAACAACGCCGCTTTAACATTATATTCAATCTTATTATATAAACTCTCAAACGATGCCATTGATATTATATTGACCTGCAAAAATACAATTTTTCATGGGATGTGCAACCATTTCTATCGCGAGTTCAAGAAAAAAAACCATCAATAAATTTTATCTTATTAATTATCAATATATTACAAAATAATACAAACAAGAGGATGTGATAATTAAAAATAAAAAGTGACGGATATAAAAAAAAAGATGTATTTTTGCGGCATCTTAAACGGAATTTTCAAATCTTAAAAAATAGGAGACCTGCTATCGAAAAAAATCTACTTTCTTAACATATTGTAAAAAAGAAAGGAGTTCTCTATGAAGACCGTTAAACTTACTGATAACGAGTTGATAGCAAGTTATCAAAGCGGAAACGAGCAAGCTTTAAGGACATTGATAGCGCGCTATGAGAAGCGCCTGTTTTCCTATATTATGCTCTCTGTAAAAAACAAGGAACTGGCAGAGGATATTTTCCAGGACACTTTCATAAAGGTCATCAACACCATCCGGTCGGGCAATTACCATGAGGAGGGTAAATTCTTCCAGTGGATCATGCGCATCGCCAACAATCTTAAGATCGACTACTACCGGAAGGTGCAGCGAATGCCCATGTTTGACAGCAATGGGGAGTTCGACATCTTTGAGGTGTTGAGTGCCCAGGAGGACTCGGTGGAGCAGAAGTTGATTCGCGAGCAGATCTACAATGACCTGCAGCGTGTGATCGAATATCTGCCCGAAGAGCAGAAAGAGGTGCTGGTCATGCGCATATACCAGGACTACAGTTTCAAGGAGATCTCCGAATTCACGGGAGTCAGCATCAACACCGCACTGGGCCGGATGCGCTACGCGCTCATCAATCTCAGGAAACTGATTGCGAAGAACAACGTGGTTATCGAATAGCCATTTTGACTGTAAATCAATATCTTACATCACATTAGGCGGCAAAAGTCATCGTAACGAAAAAAAACGTACTTTTGCGGCCTATTATTTTTGTATAAAATTTATATAAACCAAATTAAAAAACATGGCAACAACAGCTGATTTCAAAAACGGACTCTGTATTGTGTACAACAACGAAATATGGACCATCGTTGAATTCCTGCACGTGAAACCAGGCAAGGGCAACACCTTTGTCCGCACCAAACTGAAAAACCTCAAAACCGGTCGTGTTCAGGAATTCCGTTTTGATGCCGGCATCAAAATCGAACTGGCCCGTGTGGAGCGTCGTCCGTACATCTTCTCCTACAAAGAGGGAGCCACCACTTACAATTTCATGCATGCTGAGACATTCGAGCCGCTGACCATCGAAAAGGACCTCATCAACAACCCTGACCTCCTGAAAGAGGGCCAGACCGTTGAAATCATGTACCACACCGACACGGACACTCCGCTCACCTGCGAACTTCCTCCTTTTGTTGACCTGGAGATCATCGAGGCCGACCCGGGCGTGAAGGGCAACACCGCCACCAACTCTCTGAAGAGAGCCGTTGTGGAAACGGGCGCGGAAGTATATGTTCCCCTGTTCATCAACGCTGGCGAGAAAATCAAAGTGGACACTCGTACCAACAAATACTCAGAAAGAGTTAAGGAGTAATAAATGCGATTCGTCCAACCTCTTTCTTTAGACGAGATTATCGGAATAATCGGGCATCCTGTCACCATTATCGGCAACACGGAAGGCATGGTGACGGGGGTGAACGAGTTTCATTCCGTTGAAGAAGGCGAACTGACATTTGTCGATTGCGACAAATACTACCAGCGCATCCTCCAGAGCAAGGCGTCGTTCATCCTCATCAACCAGGATAACCTTGCTTGTCCTGAGGGCAAAACGCTGATTGTCACTTCCGACCCCTTATCCGATTATCTTCAGATTGTCAGAAAGTTCATCCGTTTCAATCCACAAAGCACGGCCATTCATCCAAGCGCCGTTATCGGGGAGGGCACGATCATACAACCCCTCGTGTTTATCGGGGAGAATGTGAAGATTGGCAAAAACTGCCTGATCCACTCCAATGTGAGCATCTACGCCGACACCGTGATCGGTGACAATGTCATCATCCACTCCAACAGCACCATTGGCGGCGACGCTTGTTATTTCCAGAAGCGTCCCGACGGATGGGTGAAGTTGGACTCTTGTGGCAACACCATCATTGAGAGTGATGTGGAGATCGGTTGCGGCTGCTGCATAGACAAAGGCGTTTCGGGCACCACATTCATTGGGCAGGGCACCAAATTCGACAACCTGGTCCAGGTGGGACACGACACCCACATCGGCAAACGCGTGTTATTGGGCGCACAAAGCGGCATAGCGGGCTGCACCTTCATTGACGACGACTGCAAAATATGGGCTAAATCCTGCGTCAACAAAGACCTTTACATTGCGAAAAACACCGTATTGTATGCGGTTTCCGCTTTGGACAAAAGCGTTCAGCAGGAGGGTTGCACCCTGTTTGGCATGCCAGCCATAGACGCAGCCACCAAATGGAAGGAGATGATTCTCATCAAGAATCTTCCAAAGTTGTATGAGACTGTAAAGGAACTTCAAGATAAAGAAAAAGGCAGGATGTAAATCCTGCCTTTTTTAATTCTTCCAAACTCGGCTTAGTGTTTGAGTTGTCTTTCCAACTCCTTGATTTCCTGCTCGATTTTGTTGATTTGAGCATCCGTTTCCTTCAAGCTCTTTTCATTGGCTTCCATTGTTTTTTGGATTTTTTCAATCTGTTTGGCGTTTTTGTCCTGATCTTTCTGCAAGGACTTTTTATTGCTTTCCAATTTGGCCAATTGTTCTTTCAGCGCATTGATCTGTTGTTGCACCTCATAAGCGCTCACTTTGGGGGCGAAGGATTTGAGGAAGTAGCGGATAGCGTTGTCAGCATCCGGATTGTTGGCAGATGTAATGGCGTTCATGTTACCCGTTGTAACAATCATAGCCAATTGAGTGGTTTTGTTTTTCTTCTTTCCGAATTCGCTGACATTGAAATAGATATCATAATTGTCAGGACCAAACGGGGCGAACGGTTGACTGAGGTAAGCACGGTAGCCGTTCTCCTTGGAAGCCTTCAGGTTGTACTGGTTTTCCATAAGGTTGCGCATTGTGGACTCAACCAAGTCAACGGAGGCGTTTTTCAGATTGAGGAGATAGCCGGAATACTGTGATTTACCGAAATCGATCATAGATGTGTTCACTTCCTGAGCGGACAGGGTGAATGCAGCGAATACGACTGCAACTAAAACGAAAACTTTTTTCATATTGAACAAATTTTAAAAATTAAACAGATTCTTTGAAAGTGCAAAGATAAAAAAATTATTTTTGTGCGCCATTATGCACATCAAAGAGATTATAGAAAATTTTTCCTTCCCTGTATATCTCGCACCCATGGAAGGCATTACAGATCATGCGTTTAGGATGATTTGCAAAGAAAAGGGTGCGGACATACTCATTTCCGAATTCATATCCTCCGACGCGTTGTCCAGGGAGGTCGAAAAGAGCATTGTCAAAATGCGGTTCGACGAGCGGGAGCGACCGTTTGGCGTCCAGATTTTCGGGCACAACGAGGAATCGCTGATCACGGCGGCCCGGATTGCCGCCGAGGGCAGGCCTGATTTCATCGACATCAACTGGGGATGTCCGGTGCGAAAGGTCGTGAACAAAGGTGCGGGGAGTGCGATTCTGCAAGACATACCCAAAATGGTGTCGCTCACTTCTGCCGTAGTCAAGGCGGTATCCTTGCCAGTCACGGTAAAAACGCGACTGGGTTGGGACCATACGAGCAAGCCCATCGTGGAAGTGGCTGAGCGATTGCAAGATATTGGCATTGAGGCGATTGCCATACACGGGCGCACGCGCTCGCAGATGTATGGCGGCGAGGCGGACTGGAATCTGATAGGTGCCGTCAAGTCAAACCCGCGCATGCGCATCCCGGTCATCGGCAACGGGGACATTGACTCGGCGGAGAAGGCCCTCGACTACCGCAACCGTTATGGGGTTGACGGCATCATGATCGGCAGGGCGGCCATCGGCAACCCCTGGATATTCCAAAACATCAAGCAGCTCATTGAGAACAAACCCCTGGTGTCACCGACCTATATGGAGCGGGTGGAAACCGCCCTTCATCATCTGAGGACATCGGCGGAGGACAAAGGCGAACGGCGCGCGGTTTTAGAGATGCGAACGCAATATGCGGGGTATTTCAAAGGGGTGCGCAACTTCAAAAGTGTCCGGATGAAACTGATGACCGCATCCACCATCGAGGAGTGCCGCCAACACATGCTCGCTTACTCGGACGAGCTGTAAAAACCGATTCCGGCACCTTTCTCATTTTATTCAAATCCCTATCCATCAATCAATTACGGATTTTATTTTTTTTTCATTTCCACTATTTTTATTTTATAGTTGTGAAAAACAAAAAAAAATGTATTTTTGCCAACTTATATGTATTATACATTATTAATGCGAATTTTTTTTTAACAAGAATAATATAAAATTCAAGTAATATGACTACTACAAAAAAGGTATTCTTACTCGTACTCGCATTCTGTTGGATGCCTATGATGTTATTTGCCCAAAGTCACATTGACTCGGTAACCATCTATCGTGAGAATTTTGACGGCAGCACCTATCAGGCCACGACCTCTTATGTGTTCTTTCCGGAAGGAGACTGGCATTTGGACTCATCCTTGTCGGTAAGCTCGCCCGCCTGTATTCACGCCAACATGTACAACCGTTCCGGTAACATGAACCTTACCACGAACGCCATACCGCTGTCATCCACCGCGGTTGGCGGTCAGGCACGCCGCGTTTACATGATGTTCGACCACATTTGTAAGGTCAACAAATTGGACAACGCCTACATCTACTACCGTACCGCCACGGGTCAGAACAGTGACGGCACATACATTTGGAGTAGTTACAAACTATTGAATTTCAACCAGTCAAGTTCGTTCTACTACGGCGACGGCAAAGCCGATCCGTACTTGACGCGTACCACCGCGCATTTCGGTAATGTCACCGCCGGCAAGTTCGACCACGAATGTTACGGTACAGGCGCTAACGGATTGTGGAAACCCAACACAAACAATGCGAGCCCGACCAACGCCTGGTGGAGACACGAGATTCTCGACATCTCCAGCTTTGTGATTGACACCAATGTCACGCACATCCAAATCCAGTTCCGTTTGAACAAGGTCTCCCCCACTTCATCCGGTACGGAGGTTTGTGCAGGATGGTTCATCGACAACCTCACCTTCCTCCTTTCCAATTGCGAGTTGGAAATTCCCCGTATTGCTCTTACCAACCCTGTTTATGCCGGTGGCGACGCCAACTGCGGCGCTTTGAACAACAACCTGCGGAACAACACAGGTCCTTATCTCATCAACGCCTCCATCAAAGACAATGACACACTCGATTTAAACACCATTCGATTCACATACCAAAAGAACAGCGAAGCCCCTGTCACGATCACGACACACGGTTCCTCGGTTCCAGGATCTAACGGGCACAACCACACCGAGCAATGGCTATTGCCGAGCATCTGCTATTATGACACTATCCGCTACCAAATCTATGTGGAAGATGTGCACGGGAACAAGCGTCAATTGGACACCTTCCTGATCGCATGGCACAACCAGACCAACTTACAGAACAACGACTGCCGTGCGGACGGTATTAACACGCAAGAGTTCCCGCATTGTTTTATCACAGGACAAGCGCAGCCAGTGAAGTTCTATTTCACCAACAAGAGCGACGCTCCGCACTCCGGAGGCAACTCCCAACAAGAGTCATTGACCGTAGTGTTGAAAGTGGAAAATGAGAACCATCAGGTCACCCATAACTCCACGCACAACTGGACGGGTGGCATCTGTATGGACATTTCCGATTCCCTTTCCTTGGGAACCTTCACGCCCACCCGCGGATTCAACTACATCACGGCCTACATCACATCCCGTAACGGACAACCCGATGGGTATCATGCCAACGACACCATCAAGTACACGGGATTTGCCTGTGACAGTCTTCTCAACGGCGACTACACCGTAGGCGGCAGCAACCCGGATTTTGCGGACATCAATTCCGTCAAGATGGCGCTGCACTACTGCAACATCAACGGTCCCGTCACCTTCCACCTGCGCCCCGGCACCTATGGTGATTTTGACTGGACAGAAGACTATGGCCAAACCGCGGTGAACACCATCACCTTCCAAGGTGACAGCCGGGACAATGTCATTATCACCAACAACCACACGGATTCCGGCAACGACATCTATGGTGCGGTGACCTTGACCAACGCCAAACATCTTCATTTCAAGGATCTGACCATTACCGGAAAGAGCGAAATCACCTCCAAAGCCGTGTTGTTCCGCGGAAATGGAAGCACTGACATCGCTTTTGACAACTGTAAGATCATCGCCAACAACACCAACACTACGGACAACACCTGTTTTGCCATCGGGCGTACAGCAGGTGCCTCGGGCACCACTGGGAATCCAGCAAGACCTGATACGGAGATCCAATTTAGCAACTGTTTGATTCAAGGCGGCAATTATGGAGTTTATTACATCGGCACGAACTCAAACCGAAACGCCATTTCATTTGTAAACAACACCATCAAATCCTGTTACAAGGGCATCCACACCTATTATTGCAACCCCACTTTACAAGGCAATCATATCTCCCAAGAGAATTTAGGTTCACATCAGGATTTCACGGGCATCTATGTTGAGCAAACTGTCGGTGTGGACATCAACGGCAACACCATTGATAGCGTATATGATGCCGAATATGGTATCTGTTTGAAGAACGCTGCGGGTGCCGACTTCTTTATTCGCAACAACCACGTGAAAGTCGGCAATTCCAATTTCGGTGTGTATGTAGGCAACAGTTCTTCCACCTCTTCCGCCTCCGCAACGGTAAACGGTTATCTTTACAACAACGAGGTCATCCTCTATCCTGTGACCGCCGACAACTCGTATGCGGTGCAGCTTATGTCAAGCAACAACTTGAAAGTCATCAACAACAGTTTGTACATCAAATCGAACGCGCCATACAGCAACACGGCCGCTTTGATGATCCAAAACAACAATAACACCTACTTGGACAACAATATCCTGATGAACTATTGCAACTCCGGCATGGGCACCCAGACCAACTATCCGTTGTATTTGAACGGAACCTCCACCATTACCGGTGACAACAACGACTTGATTTCCGGTTCCGGACTGATAGCTTTCAAGACGGTTGCCATCAACAGCATTGCAGAGTTAGAACAAATCATCAGCACCACAAATACCAACGTGAGTGTGCTGCCACCTATGACAGATGCCACAGAGAGTTTGCTGCCTTTGAGTTTCAACGGGCTTGAGTGTCCTCGCAATATCTCTGTGCTCACGGACATCAGTGGCGCGCAGCGTACACATCCGACGCACATGGGCGCCTATTCCACCAACATAGCCGCTGTTGACGCCGCCATCACCGCAATGGTAGTGCCCACTCAAGGCGCTTGTCCGGAAGACACCTACGATGTCACCTTAAACATTGCCAACAAAGGTACTCAGGTTTTGAACTTCGCCAACAACCATGCGACCGTCACCATCCTGTCAGATTCTTTGAACCTCAACCAACAAACCCCAATCAACTCAGGCACTATCGCCATTTTGGGCAATCTGGCACAAGTAGTGGTTCCCAATATTGAGATTCCAGTGAACCAGAACATTGACTTCACATTCATCATCAACACCACAGGAGATGTTAATCACCAGAACGACACCTTGAGTTTGAACTTCATCTTAGAGGCGGCCATTCCCGACTACGAGGAGGATTTCAGCAACGGTACCGTTCAAACATGGACCATCACGCAACTTTCCCAGAGTCCCAAACTCGGTAACTGGACATTCCAAGAAGGCACTGGCGTCAACCCGGAAATCTCACCCGTATATGGTACTGGCCGTTTGTTCTTCAACTCCAAAAACTTCTCCTCACAAACCTCATCCCGAATTGTAATGCCTGCCGTTGACCTTTCTGAAGCTGTCAACCCCATTTTGGAAATCTGGTTCGCTCATGACAATGGCGGTTCCGCCAACATGAACACTGAGGGTGTAACGGTGAAAGTCTCCACTAACGGTGGCACCACTTTCACGCCCATCATCCCGCAAGGTCAGACAACGGCGTTCATAAAACGATACAAAGCAACCGCCACCACACCAGAGTGGCAGCTTTACACTTTTGATTTAAGCAACTATGTAAGTCAAGGATGTATCCACATCGCCTTTGAAGCCGCCTCTCAGCAAGGCAGCAACATCAACATTGACCGTGTGCGTTTGAGAAATCTCGTGAACAACGACATTGCGGTCACGCAAATTTATTCTCATGGTGAGACTCCGACGCAATACACTACCAGCAACATGTTCAAGGCACTGGTGCGCAACGAGGGCCGTTTGGCACAAAGCAACATTAAAGTGTATTTGAATGTGACGGGAGCAGGAGAACAATACCATGATTCACTCACTATTGCCTCGTTAAGTCCCGCACAAGAGACCGTCGTCACTTTCCCTGACCACCATTTTGCTGTTCAGGAGGTTAAGAATGTGGAAATCCGCTCCCGCAACGACGAAGTGAACTTCAACAACGCCTTCAACTGGCGTATGGTCACCACGGAGAACATCGTCAACTATGCCGACACCACAGAGGCCGGCCTGATGATTGGCGACTACAACAACATCATTCGTCCGTGCGTTCGCTACACGACGAATGCGGAACTGACTGTAAAGGCGCTCAAATATTACTACGACTACTCATACATTGCCAATCCGGAGAACGGATTCCGCGCATTTGTCTCCAACTCTGCCGGTCAGATTTTGGCCACCTCCGACATTATCCAATTCAGTGATTTGACGAGAGGTGCCTGGAACACTATCCCCATCAACAACTTCGCCTTAACCAACATGACCAACGAGTTCTATGTAGGTATCGAGATGCTTGCCAAGGGTGATTATCTTTGTGCTCAGATTGAGACACCTCTTCGTGACTCCGCTTTCTACTATTTGGGCAACAACGGTGTTTACACGCCTCAAACTTCCGGCCGTTTCATGATCGGAGCTCTTATTGACACGGTATTCCAGCATGATTTGGCGATTGTGAACTTGGACAACCCAACCACCCGTTGCGATTTGGGACACGAGCATATCACCGTAACCATCACCAACAACGGTTCTATAGACCTGCTTCCCGGCACCATGATGCACTACTCCGTGAATGGTTTGGCGGCTGTGAACGAGCCCTTGACCGACACCTTACACAGTCACGAGACCAAGCATTTCGCATTCAACACGCTGTTCGACTTCACCAACAACCAGATTGAAATTGACTCTACATATAATATATTAGTATGGGCCACGAAAGACCCGCAGGATCGTTTGCAATACAACGACACCATCCGGGAAAACATCACCTCAATAGGCAAATCCATGACGCCGATCGTTCAAGACACGGTAGATATCCACTATTACACCAGTGGCACGCTGACGGCACATCTGCCTAACAGCGTTCCCCAAGGTGTAATCGGTTGGTTTGCCAACACGGGATATGAATCCTGGTCATTCTTAGGATACTCGGATTCCACATTCCAAACGCCCGTCATTTTCTTCGACACCACATTCTACGCCAACACGAACCCAGGATACATTTTCGACACAGTCGTTGGTCAGCTCACGGGCAGTGTCGGCAACGGAACACAACCCTTCAGTTTCACCAAAGGATACTCCAGAGGTAGAATGCTTTACACTGAGAACGAAATCGGCCAGCATGGTCCTATCACCACCATTGGTGTTTATGTAAACAGCATCAATAATGTCGGTCCTGGCGGCATTCCTATCAAGATTTATCTGAAGGAGACCTCCCTGGCCTCATTCCCGAGCACAGCGGCAATTGACTGGGACAATGAGATCCTTGGCGCATCGCTGATTGTGGACGAACAAGTTGTTTTCGACCATACCGGTTGGCACTATTTCACATTGACCACGCCATTTGAATACAACGCCGGCAACTTGATTGTCCTTACGGAAACCAACTGTGCGGATTATTGCAGTGGCACGGGAACCCAGTGCTACAACTGCGGCCAGTATGTGTCTGGCGGCACGGGATATCCCACCTTCCGCCAAACCAACTGCGCAACGGGCTTCGTTCAATACAAAGACAACAACACCTTGCCATTTGGCGGTAATTACTCCAACTTCACCAAGCGTCTGACCATGTCATTCCGCATTGCTGATCTGGCATGCGGTAGCGAGAAGGTTCCGATCCACATACATGTACCGGACATCCCAACCTATGATGTGCAGACCATTTCCTTTGACAGTCCGACCACCGGTTGCGCATTGTATGACGAGCATGTTCAGGTTACCATCAAGAACATGTTGAACACACCTATTCCTGCAGGCAAGGTGAATGTTCACGCCCGTTTCAATGGTGGCACGCCCATTACGGAAACGATTAACGAAGTGATTGGACCGGAGGAAGTAAAGGTTGTGACCTTCACTCAAACTTACGATTTCTCCGCTGCGCACGCCAACACCACCTTCAATTATGTGGTTTACACAACGATGAACAACGAACCCATTGTTTACAGTGGCAACGACACCATCACCGGATCGTTCACATCCAATTATACGGCTGGTCTGCAACCCTCATACATCTATGATGGCAGTTACACCGAAACTTTGCAGATCCTGAAACCTGCTGACCGATTGCCCAATGATGTGCAGTTCTACTATTTCTATGACAGTCTGGGCAACCGCGTTCATACCACCACGGCCAACCAACCGTACTACACCACACCGGCGTTGTACGATTCAGTGGTTTACTGGGTGGAAGCACGCACCAAGACCAGCACATGTACCACAAGACGAGTACCTATCTACATTAATGTACCCGTCCCGTTGTACGATTTGAAGACCGACTCTTTGGTGAATCCGCTTTCATTCCAATGCGGTGTTACGCAGAGTTATCCTATTCAGGTTCAAGTCACCAACACCGACACCACTGCCACATCCGTCATCCCAGCCGGCACATTCAACATCACCGCCCAGTTCACGGGTGGCGGCACCGCAAATGGCACAACGGTTGTGAATGCTCCTATTTCCTCATTGAACAACTTGGCTGTAACATTCAACAATGGTGTTAACATTGGTTCACAGACGCAGAACCGCATATTCAACTACACCATTTTCACCAATGCCACGGATCCTTCCGCTTTTGTTTACCGTAAGAATGACACCATCCGCGGAACCTTGTATGTGCCTGCTTATCCTACGAACATGCCGGTTACTCGCACATACACCAATTCCAACTATGGACAGCCATACACCATCAACACTTCCAATTTCACGAACTCACCGTTCACCTACTACTATTTCTATTATACGCCTACAGACGAGACGCCATTCGCACAAGGTCATGGTTTCACCACAGATCCATTATATGACACGGCACGGTTCTACTACAGCGGTCGTATTGAAAGTCCTGAATTCCAAAATCTTGTGACAGCCGGTACAGGTACAGCGCAAGGTTCCCCGTTCGTGTTCAACTACGCCAATTCATACAGCAGAATACTCTACAATGCTAACGAGATGGGTGGTTACGCAGGCCGTATCGACACCATTTTCGTCAGAATCAGAACGAAAAACGCTAACGCCGGCACTTATGTTCCGGTTAAGATTTGGATGATGAACACCAGCGACACCACTTACACCACCAGTGCAGTGCCTGCTATCAACTGGAACACAGAAACCGCAGCCGCCAAATTGGTATTCGATGGCAATCTTGCTTTTGACCAGACCGAATGGTACGCTATCCCTGTCAGGGGCGGTTTCGACTACACCGGAAAAGGTCTCTTCATCTACACGCAACATGATTGTGACGGTGGAAGCTGTCTCACCAACTATGGCATTACCGCTCCGCAATTCTATGGAACTAACATCCAAAAGAAGGTTATAACCAAGAGCAGCGGCAATTTCCAATGGAACAATGTCCGTTGGAACACGCGCTTCAAATTCAGTTACACTTGTGAGTCTCCGAGAGGTCTGCTCCAAATCAACACGACTCGTCGTCAACATGACCTGCATGTGGCAGAGATCATCCTTCCTGTTACCCCCAACAACGCTTACACAAACAACGAGCAGGTACGGGTGCAGATCATCAACCACGGCAAGAACAACGAATCCAACTTCCCGGTGAAGTACAGTTTGAACGGCCAGACACCTGTTACACAAAACTTCAGCGGCACGCTTCATGCCGGAGACACCGCGGTTATGAATTTCAACACGCGTGTCAACTTGTCTGATGTGTATTTCTCCACACCATTCAAAGTTTATACGGACCTTTCCACTGACAACTACCGTCTAAACGACACTGCGACCATTTATCTGCGCAAACCGGAGCCCACTCCTCCGTCTGTTCCGAATGCTGTTAATGCCGGCATCCACATCACGAATGTGAACTTCGCTGGTATTAACAACGGCAATCCCAACCCGTTCACGCAGCATCCGCGTGTTGGTGAGGAGCTCTATTCCGACTACACATTGGATCCTGCACAACGAGGCACAGTCGTGGTTGGCCAGCGTTATCCGTTGAGTGTTTCCCACTCATTTGAAACCAACGCCACCACTCGTGTTTACAAATCCGTTTACATCGATTTCAACCGGAACAACACCTTTGAGAACAATGAGCGTGTTTCTCCGCAAAACTTCTACAATTTGCCCGCTGAAGGGTTAATGTTCTGGTATGTTGACATTCCGGCAACCGCACAAACCGGACTTACCCGTATGCGCGTCATTGCATCTAACGGTACTATTTCGCCTCATGGATACTATAGTAACGGTGAAACCGAGGACTATGCCATCAATATTCTTCCGAAATATGAGCATGATATGGGTTTGAGCTCCTATATGCATCCTGTAGGCGATGTATGTCCTGACTCTGCCGCTGCCATTCGTATTTGGGCCAAGAACTATGGTACGCAAACCCAAACTTTCTCACCTGAGAATCCGTTGTCTGTTACCACCAATGTACGTCAAGGCGCTACTGTCAACACCTACACAGGACAAATCCGTTCCGGTTCAGTTGCTCCAGGTGATTCCACCTTCATCTACATCAAACCGGTGGATCTCAGTGCTATAGGATCCTATGTTGTATCTTCCCAGATGTCGTATGGTCCTGACCAGTACCACCATAATGACACATTAAGCACCGCGGCTTCTACAGACTCTTTGAACCGGATTCTCAGCATTCCGTTCTTTGAGGACTTTGACCACAACACCGGTACCACCATCAGCACCATCCACTTCACGGATGACTGGATTCTGGACCGTTCACATCCTGATTACATCTGGCAAATCCACCAAGGCGCTGCTGAAAACAACCCGAACGCAGGTCCTACCAGCGACCACACACAAGCAAACATTACCGGCCGTTACGCCACTGTACCTGGTCCTGGTATCTCGAACCAATTCACCACATTGACCACACGATGCATCAACATGCACTACAACCACGATTATCCTGTGGAGTTGTATTTCTTCAAGCATTTCCATGGTGTAAACAACGCCAATTTCCAAATGATTGTTGAAATCGGTTCTGGCAAGCACTTCCATGCGATAGACACCTTAACCAAGGCCGATGGCGGTCAGACCACCGCCGGATCCTTGTGGACGGAGTATGCGAAAGCGTTCCTTGACTTTGATGAAATTGCCCAGTTGCGTTTCAGAATCATCAACCACACGGGCAAGGTTGATCCTTCTATCGATGATATCAATGTGAAGGCAGGTCTGCCCAGCATCAAACTGGAGTCAATCCTGTACCCGAACAGCACAGATTGCTTGCCGATAGGAAGCGTTGTCAAACCTCAAGTGGTCATCCGCAATGTTGGTAAATCCCCGATTCACAAATTCGACCTTACCACGCGCATGTCCGTGGCCAACGATGTGGAATTCCGTTATGACACCATCAACCATACACTGCAACCCAACGAGACAATGACCTACACGCTGGATTCCGGATTTGTGTTGAACTTCCCGTCTCCTGGTGTTGACTTCTTCTTCAGCATCCACATTGATTATGAGGAAGCGCTTGACACTTTGAACAACAAGTTGCATGTCATCTCTTGTACCAACTATGACATTCCGGAGATTGAAGGCAAAGAGGGTGTTGTACTCATGCAAAATGACCCGAACCCGGCCATCACCTCTACTCGTATCGCTTACAAGTTGCCCGAAGCAGGCAAGACTGTGCTCAACATCTACTCTGCGGAAGGCCAGTTGATTTACACCGACAATCAGGAGGCGCTTGAGGGTGACAACCACTACGATGTCACCACATCGCATCTTGCCGCCGGCATCTACTTCTACACACTCAAATTCAAAGATGTAGTATTAACCAAGAAGATGGTTATTCAAAAATAATCCGTCTTTTTAACATATCCCGAACTACCCGAGTCAAATCGGGTAGTTTTTTTTTAGAACACCATGCGAAAGAGTTTCATTTTACTGCTAATCAGTTTTGGGCTTTGTTTCCTAAGCCACGCCCAACCAAGTGTGCAAACCGGTGCCGACCGTGTTGACGACTACATCTGGCTCCTGCAAGGGCGCAGGGTTGCCGTTTGCGGCAACCAGACCTCCATGGTTGGAAATATTCATCTGGTGGACACGCTGCTAAAACGGAATGTGAATGTGGTGAAGATCTTCTGTCCTGAACACGGGTTCCGCGGCAATGCGGAAGCGGGTGCGCACATTGCCTCCGGAACGGACCCGAAAACCGGTCTGCCCATCATCTCCCTCTATGGCAAAAACAAAAAGCCCACCCCAGAGCAAATGCAAAATATTGATTTCGTGGTATTTGACCTGCAAGATGTAGGATGCCGGTTCTACACCTACATCTCCACTTTGCACTATGTAATGGAAGCAGCAGCGGAAAACAACATCCCTGTCATTGTGTTTGACCGTCCCAACCCTAATGGTTATTTCGTGGATGGTCCCGTGCTGGATCCGAAATTCAAGTCCTTTGTGGGCATGCATCCCGTACCAGTGGTCTATGGCATGACCATAGGTGAATATGCGCGCATGATCAATGGGGAAGGTTGGTTGGCTGGCGGCATCCATTGCAATTTGGCCGTGGTCACCTTGAAGCACTACACCCACAACACCCGCTATAAGCTGCCTGTGTCCCCGTCACCGAATCTGTCCAATGCGGAGTCCATATACCTGTACCCGTCGCTTTGCCTGTTTGAGGGGACCAACATCAGCGTAGGGCGAGGCACTCCCCTGCCCTTCCAGATTTACGGTGCTCCGTCGCTGCTTGCCGGTTCCTACCGTTTCACTCCCAAACCCATACCTGGTGTTTCGGAGAACCCGCCGCACAACGGGAAAGAGTGCCGCGGATTCTACCTCAAGGAATACGCCACCGCACATCTTGACAGCGCCAACTCCTTTAATCTGCAATATCTGACAACAGCTTACCGTCAGTATCCGGACAAAGAGCACTTTTTCACCAATGCGAACTTCTTCGACAAACTGGCAGGCACCGACCAACTGCGGAAACAGCTGGTGTCCGGCATGAGCGAGGAGGAAATCCGCATGAGTTGGCAAGAGGATTTGGAAAAATTCAAAGTGACCCGGGAAAAATACCTGCTTTACCCTGATTTCTGATTCAAGTCTTCTATTCCCTTTTTTTGTATCTTTGCAGGCTTAAAAACATTTTCAATAAAAATCTAAAAAAACACATTATATGCCAAGCAGAAGAAAAGAATTGTTCCCCAATGTTACCGATGCTGAATGGAACGATTGGAGATGGCAGGTCCGCAACAGAGTGGAGACCTTAGACGAACTGAAGAAATACATTGAACTGACTCCCGCCGAAGAAGAGGGTGTGGCCAAGTCCCTCCAAACCCTCCGTATGGCCATTACGCCGTACTATTTGAGTTTGATTGACCCCAACAACCCCAATTGTCCGATCCGCCGCCAGGCCATCCCAACCGCCGCCGAGGTGCACCAGTCACCCGCCGACTTGCTTGACCCGCTGCACGAGGATGAGGATTCACCCGTTCCGGGCCTCACCCACCGTTATCCGGACAGAGTGTTGTTCCTGATCACGGACATGTGCTCCATGTACTGCCGTCACTGCACGCGCAGAAGATTTGCCGGCCAGCACGACTGCGAGTCCACGCAAGACCGTATCCAGGCCGCAATCGATTACATCGCCAACACCCCGCAAGTGCGCGATGTGCTGCTCTCTGGTGGCGATGCCCTGATGGTTGGCGACAAGATGCTGGAATCCATCATCCAACGCCTCCGCGCCATCCCGCATGTGGAAATCATCCGCTTGGGAACCCGCACGCCGGTGGTTTGCCCGCAGCGTATCACGGACGACTTGGTGAACATGTTGAAGAAATATCACCCGATTTGGCTCAACACGCACTTCAACCACCCGAACGAGGTGACTCCTGAGTCTGCAGCCGCTTGCGCCAAATTAGCCGACGCTGGTGTGCCGTTGGGCAACCAGACTGTTCTTTTGCGTGGCGTGAACGACGACACCGAGATTATGAAACAGCTCGTACACGATCTCGTGCGTATGCGCGTGCGTCCGTACTACATCTACCAATGCGACCTCTCTATGGGTCTGGAGCATTTCCGCACGCCTGTTTCCAAGGGTATCGAAATCATCGAAAACCTGCGTGGACACACCTCCGGATACTGCGTACCGACCTTCGTGGTGGATGCTCCTGGCGGTGGCGGCAAGATTCCCGTCATGCCCAACTATGTGATTTCACAGAGCCCCCACAAGGTGATTTTGCGCAATTACGAAGGCGTGATCACCACCTACACCGAGCCGTCTGACTACCAGGAGAACACCTGCAGCCCGCTGCCCGACAAGAAGCATGTGGAAGGCGTGGCCTCCCTGCTGCACGGCGAGCAGATGGCATTGGAGCCCAACGAATTGGCCCGCAAGAAAAGACATAAAAAATAACGGCAAATTACTAATATCCAAATATGGTAGGGACGGTTATGCATACCGTCCCTATTTTTTGGCAATAATATAGAAGATGACCCAAAATTATGGTCTGTTTGATTGGAATTCCGCCCCTCACTTCGTTCACGGCGGAATGGTGTGCGTGCCAAAAGAATATACAAGGAAGGCGTCCCCGATTTCAAAAAAATTGTATCTTTGTAGTTTAAAAACAGAGAGATGACAACAGACATCAACCATATTCTGGCTTCCCACCAACGCAATTTCTTCCTGATCGCCGGCCCTTGTGTTGTGGAGGGTGAAGCAATCACCCTGTGCATCGCTCGCGAAATCAAGGATATATGTTCCAAATTGGAGATTCCATTTCTCTTCAAGGCCTCCTACAAGAAGGCCAACCGTTCCTCTCTGCACTCCTTCACCGGAATTGGCAATGAAGAGGCGCTCGCCATCCTGAAAAAAGTGAAAGACGAGTTGCAAGTGCCCATTGTCACCGACATCCACACGGAAGAGGAGGCGGCATGGGCCGCTGAAGTGGCCGATGTGCTGCAGATTCCGGCGTTTTTGTGCCGGCAAACCGACCTTTTGGTAGCGGCCGCCCGCACAGGCCGCTGGGTGAATGTCAAGAAAGGCCAGTTCATGTCACCCGAGTCCATGCAATTTGCTGTGGGGAAAGTACGGGAGAGCGGCAATGAGAGTGTCATGATTACAGAGCGTGGCACCACATTCGGGTACCAGGACCTCATCGTGGATTTCCGCGGCATCAAGGCGATGCAAGAGAACAACTGCCCCGTGGTGCTCGACTGCACCCACTCGCTGCAACAACCCAATCAGTCCGCAGGCGTGACCGGCGGGCGCCCCGACCTTATCGAAACCATTGCTAAAGCGGGCGTGGCCGTGGGTTTTGACGGTCTCTTCATGGAAACACACCCAGACCCTGCCAACGCCCTTTCCGACGGAGCCAACATGCTGCCACTAAATGAGTTGAAGCCGCTATTGGAAAAGTTGGTGCGGATCAGATTGGCTATAGGGTGATTTGGGATGTGAGACTTGAGACGGAGGACGTAAGACTTGAGACGTAAGGAGTTAGATGTGAGATGTGAGAAGTAAGATTTAAGACCAATAGTTAATGGTTAATAGTTATACATTTATATGAAAAAGCAACATATCCACCAGCTTATCCTCATCATTCTGATAGCCATCTGCTATGGCAACACCCTCACATTGAAATATGCCCTCGATGACCGGATGGTGATTCTGGAGAGCAAGCACACCATTGACGGTGGCTGGGACAGTATCAAGAGCATTTTCACCGAAGACACTTTCAGCGGATATTTCGGCAACAACAAGTCGGTGGTGGGCGGCGGCCGTTACCGTCCCATGTCACAACTAACATTTCTCATTGAATTCCAGTTGTTTGGGAAACATATCCGGGAACAGATCGGCGACACTTCCGACTTTGACAACCTCCATGACGCCAAAAACGAGCAGTACTTCAACAACTCATTCCTGCCTTATGTCAACCATTTGTTCAACATCATCTATTTCACACTGCTATGCCTGCTGATTTATCATGTGCTTCAAAAACTCTTTCATAAGTATAACGGTGAAAAATGGTACCAGTCGCTGGCATTCCTGGCCGCAGTGCTGTTCGCTCTGCATCCGATTCACACGGAAGCGGTGGCTAACATCAAAGGAAGGGATGAGATTTTTGCCATGTTAGGCGCCACGGCCGCCTTATGGTGCTGTTTGAAGTATGTGGACAAACACCAATGGTGGTATCTGCTGCTCGCGCTCCTGGCCATCACTTTCGGACTTTTCTCTAAAGAGAATGCCATCACTTATCTGGCCGTAGTACCGCTTTCATTGTATTATTATGATAATTCCGGAAAGCGCAAGGCGGACTATTTTGTCACTTTGCTGCCCATTTTGTTGGGTTCCATATTTTTTGTTGCTGTAAGAAGTAACGCATTAGGCGGCATCATGCCTGAGGAAGGTGTTTCCAATATCCTGAACAATCCGTTCATTCATTCCAGCAAAGCCCAAGAAATCGCCACCGTGCTAATCACCTGGGGCATTTATCTGAAATTATTATTCTTCCCCCATCCGCTCACGCACGACTACTACCCTAACCAGATTGCGATAACCGACTTTTCCAACCCGTTAGTATGGATTATCCTGATTGGCTGCATCGCCTTGGTGGTATATGCCCTGATAAATCTGAAGAAAAAAAGTGTTATCGCTTTCGGAATCGCCTTCTTCATCATCACATTCTCCATCACCTCCAATCTTTTGTTCAATGTGGGAACCTTCATGAACGAGCGTTTCGTTTTCATGGCATCTCTGGGATTCACCCTGATTATTGGATACTGGCTGTATCTGCTCAGCGTTTCCCAAAGCGCCGCATTGCAAAAGGTGTCATTGGGCGCTTTCGCCTTGTTAAGCATATTGTACGGCATCAAAACTTTCACGAGAAACTTCACATGGAAAGATGATTTTACGCTGTTTTTGACGGATGTGAAAACTTCCGACAACAGCATCAAGTGCAATGTGTCCGCCGGAGGCAGTTACCTGCAGATGTGGAAAGCCGACCATAAGGAATACAATAAAAGACAAGCTTACAAGCATTTAAACAAGGCATTAAGTCTTGACAACCATGCGTTGAACGCCTATCTGCTTCTGGGCGAATTGGAGTTCTTGAACGATCATTTTGACGAATCCTACAACGCCTATCACACCGCCACGCTAATAGACCCCAACAACAAGATTGCCGTTGAGAACCTTCAGAAACTCGCGATGCGGAAGGAGGATGACCAATTGAAAGGCATAACCAACCTGTTGGATGATGGCATGCAGCAGCGTGACGCAAATAAAATCCAAGAGGCGTACAACCAGATAAACAACTATTTGAAAGAGAATCCTGAAAGTATTATTGCCCAGAATATCAGAGGGAATGTGTTAGGTCGTGGATTCGGCCAACTGGACGCTTCTATCCGCATATACGAGGATATTATCGCCAAGGAGCCCAATTTCGCCAGCGCATGGGAAAACATGGGCATCGCTTACGCGCTGAAGCGCAACTTCGCCAAAGCGGAGGAGTGCCTGCTGCACGCCCTTTCGATCGTGCCCGACAACGAGAATGTGAAGCACAATCTCTACTCCATGTACATGGATATGGGCGATGTGCAGAAAGCCGAGGCCATGAGGGCCACATTCGCACAATAAAAAAAATGACCGCTTTATGGCGGTCATTTTTTTATTCAGAAATCTGATTCTATATTTTAGAATTTATCGGCGTTGTCCACCATCAATTTGTTCTTCTTGTTGTAGGTGATCAGCAGATAAGTCTCTTCAGCCAGGCAGAGTACGAGAAGCACAATTGCCACGATGACGATATTGCCATGGTTGGATTTGATGAAGAGAGGTCCTTCGGTGAAGAAAGTCTTGTACAACACGAAGTTCATCAACCATACGCAGATCAGGGTCAGAATCCACCAAATTCCCAGATGGAGACCACCGTTGTCAACAGCTTTGTCCTTATCGGCCACTTTCACAATCTCCTTGTCTTCCAACACAAAATCTGTTTCCTCCCAAATCTCCTTGAAGAAAGACATGGGTTTCAGCAGGTTATAGACAGGGACAATCCAGGAGACATAAGACATCCAAGCGGGCATACCGTCCTTCATGCTATGGGAAACATTATGCAGGTTCTTGGAGTTTTTAAAATTCCATGTGGCGAAGGTGAAGATTTTCAAGATGAACACAATCAGGGTGATAACAGCTATCACGATGAAGGAGGACTTGGTTTTGGCGTTGTCGGCGTTCAGGGCATCCCATTCCTCTTTCAGCGGGGTGTATTCTGCCTCTTGGGTGGAAATCAGATCCAGATGCTCCTGCATGGTCTTCTTTTTCTGGGACAGGGTCTCTTTGGTCACTGAGATACTCTCTTCGAGGGCTTTTTTGCCAGCTTTATCCACTTTTGGGAGTTTCTGCTGAAGTGTATCCAACTTGTACTGATAGTAGGCCACCTCGGCGCTGTCCTGTTTGAGCGGGTGTTGTGCCATCACGAATGACTCGTACGCTTTTTCGTATGCGGGTCTGGCCTCAACCACCTTAAGGTTGGTCTTGTCAAATTTCATCAAAAAGAGCATGGAGACGACGAACAGCACGAGCAGTAAAATGTTGAGCAGAAGTGTCAACTTGCTCCACAAGGAATTGTTGGTAATGTTTTTCATACTACAATATTATTTTATGTTACTAATTATCAGTATAATAATATTCCAAATCTAAATTTGGAAGCAAACGCAAAAGTAAAAAAAATATCGGTAAATAGGATGGTTTGGCAAAAAAAAATAAATATGACGAATATTACCAAAAAAAATGTATTTTTGCAGCCTCAAATAACGGCGGGGTGTGGCGCAGTTGGTAGCGCGCTACGTTCGGGACGTAGAGGCCGGAAGTTCGAGTCTTCTCACCCCGACCAATCAAAAAAGCAATCCGAATGGATTGCTTTTTTTGTTGCTATGATTGGGATTCCGCCGTTCACAATATTCACGGCGGAATGATTTGGCGCACCGAAGGAATGCTTGGGAAAAAGCAGGGGGGGGTTAGAATCGGTCGAGCACCGTCTTGCAAAGATCCTGCATCAGGCCGTGGTAGTCATCCAGGAAGCGTCCGGTGACGCGGTTTGCGATGATCAGGCATACGGTTAAAGGATTATGACCCAACACATTGCCGAGACCGTAAATGGCGGAGCACTCCATCTCCATATTGGTCACTTTCAGTCCGTTGTAGTTGAACGCTTCGATTTTGCGGTTCAGTTCCGGATACATGAGGCGCGCACGCACCTGCCGGCCTTGCGGCCCGAAGAAGCCGGGGGCGCTGATGGTGACACCCTGTTTCATGTCAAAGGCGATGCGCCGGAGCAGCTCGGGGCTGGCCGGGGTGCAATACGGGTGTGGAAGCCGGGGATTCCAGCCCGTTTGCTGGATAAAAGCGTCCACCACATCCTCCTCATTGATATCCCCGTAATCGTAGAACTGCAGCACGCCATCGATGCCGAAACCGTGCGCCGAAGCCACAAATGACCCGCACTCGATGTCAGGATTCAGGGCCCCAGAAGTGCCGATGCGCACCAGATTGAGTGTGCGGCGCTCCGACTTGACCTCCCGTGTGCCCAAATCTATGTTGGCCACCGCATCCAATTCGTTCAACACAATATCTATATTGTCAGTCCCCATGCCCGTGGAAATCACAGACACCCGTTTCCCTTTGTATGTTCCCGTATGCGTGATCAACTCACGGTTCTGCTTTTTCACATCAATCGTGTCCAGCATCACCGAAAGCATCGGCACACGACCGGGGTCGCCCACCAATATCACATTGTCGGCCAGCTCATCGGGATGCAAGTTAAGATGGTATATGGCACCATCTTTCTGTAATGGGAGTTCAGATGCGGGTATTTTCATAACATCAAGATTTACAAATTGAGTGCAAATATACAATTTTCAATTTAAAATTTGAGTTTTGAACTTTGAATTTGATTTTGTATCTTTGCCGACTTAATTTTATATAGATGGAAAACAGATCAGAAGATAAAAAACAAAACAATTATAGACACAAACGCCACTCAAAACATCGTCAGAATCAACAAGATAGAAACCAAGACAAGCAACAGGACACCTTAAGGGAAGAACCTGTGGAAGCATCGGAGCCCGAAGTTCCCGCGGACATGGAGGTGCGTAACCAAACTGAAGGACCGGCTACGCCATTGGATGATGATGACGATCCCAACGATATCGGTGACATCACCGACATTGAGCGGAAAAAGGTGGTGAAGCATGTGACGGAGGATGACAAGGACCACACCCAGGCGGAAGATTGGGAAAAGTACCTCAACATTGACATCCGCACCGGTCTGTCTCCCGAGTCGGCCAAGATTGCAGAGAACATTTTTCTCACCCGCGGACTCAGCGACCTTCCGGAACCGGAGCATATTCACTGCCATGAATACAACTACAACGCCTGCAAACTGCCCACCTACGATTGGATTTCCAAGATGGATATCTCATTGGATTACATTGAGTTCCCCATCGCCGAGGTGCGTTTCAAAAACAGTCATAAGGACTTCTTCCTGCTGCCGCAGGAGGGCGTGTTCAAGGTTGGCGACATTGTGGCCGTGGAAGCCAATCCCGGACACGATATCGGCATCATTTCCATGTTGGGATTGCAGGTGAAACGCCAACTGGAGCACAAGCACATAAAACCGGAAAATGTCACCAAAAAACTGTACCGCACCGCGCGATACGCCGACATTGAGGAATGGATCTCGACCGTGGGTTTGGAACACGAAACCATGCTCAAGTCTCGCTACACCGCTTGGGACCTCAACCTCAAGATGAAAGTCAACGATGTGGAATACCAGGGCGACGGCACCAAGGCCATTTTCTACTATTCCGCTGAGGAGCGTGTGGATTTCCGCGAACTGATCAAGATATTAGCCGAGTTGTTTCACATCCGCATCGAGATGCGCCAGATCGGCGTGCGTCAGGAAGCCGCCCGACTCGGAGGTCTGGGTTCCTGCGGACGCGAGCTATGCTGCTCATCGTGGCTCACCAATTTCCAATCCGTGTCCACGAACACCGCACGCACGCAGCAACTCTCCCTCAATCCACAGAAGCTGGCCGGTATGTGCGGCAAACTCAAATGCTGTCTCAATTTCGAACAGGACACCTACCTGCAGGAACTCAAGGAATTTCCCGCCCCGAACATCCATCTCAAAACCAAAAAGGGCAAGGGATTCTACAACAAAATCGACATCTTCAAGAAGATTGTATGGTACTCCTACGCTGATGATCCTTCCACCATTTTCGCCCTGCCGTTGGACAAGGTAAAACAAATCATCAAGATGAACGAGAGCGGCAAATACCCCGACACGCTGGAGGAATTCGCCAGTGTGAACCAGAAGAAGGTGGATGAAGGCAACAACTACAGCATGGACGAGCTCAAGAACATCGCGGACGAAAAATAATTACGGTTAAGCATCTTGCAACAATGAAAAAAAATGTCTGGCTTTTATTCGGAATTGTCCTGTTTTGCACCGCGTGCAACAAGAATGTCTATTATAGTGACATCCAAACCCTTTCGAAAGAGCAATGGGACATCAGGAAACCGTTGACTTTCACGGTTGACATCACCGATTCCATGCAGTATTTCGACATGTATGTTCATGTGCGCAACACCACAGACTTCCAGACGCAGAATTTCTATGTGTTCATGAACACCAAATATCCTGACGGGCACAGCGAGCAGGACACATTAGGGTTCATACTTTGCGACAAGTTCGGGAAATGGACGGGCAAGGGCCAGGGTCGCATCAAGGACAACAAGTTCCTGTTCCAGCCCAATGTGCGGTTCCCCTTCAACGGCACCTACACATTCACGGTCACGCAGGGCATGCGCGAGGATGTGGTGTCCGGCATCAGTGATTTCGGCATCACGTTGGAGAAGCATAAATAGTAATTATTCCAATTGCCAATCGGCCAGTTTCATGTCGTCGTCCAGCAGGATGGCCAGGTAGTTCATGTAACGCGATTCGGCAATAAGCCCGTCCTCAACGGCCTGACGGACCAGACAGCCGGGCTCGTGCGTGTGCGAGCAGTCGTCAAACTTGCATTTGTTGTTGTACGCGCGAATCTCAGGGAAATAATCCCGAATCTCCTCTTTGGAATATTGTATCAGCCCAAACTCCTTGATGCCAGGCGTGTCCATGACATAGCCGCCCGCCAGCGGGAACATCTCCGCAAAAGTGGTCGTGTGGCGGCCTTTGAGGTGCTGCTTGGAAATCTCCCCCACCCGCAAGTCCAGCGAGGGGTCCAGACACTTGATCAGCGCAGACTTGCCTGTGCCGGAATGCCCACTGAACAGGGCCACCCGACCCGTCATCTTCTGCCGTAACTCTTCAATACCCTCCCCTGTAACCGCAGAGGTGTGCACGGCCTGGTAGCCAATGCCCGTATAGAGTTCCGTCAACTGCTCCACTAACCGCTTCTCCTGCTCCGTATAAATGTCCAACTTGTTGAAAACCAAGCAGACCGGTATGCGGAAACCTTCAGCAGACACCAGAAAACGATCAATGAAACCTAACGAGGTGCGCGGCTCCTTCAGCGTCACCAAAAGGAAACACACATCTATATTGGAGGCAATCACATGGCTGATTTTGGAAAGATTGGTGGATTTTCGCTCAATGAAATTGCGACGCGGCTCTATGTTCGTAATCGTTCCAGTGCCGTCCTCCTCCAACCCAAACTCCACCCAATCGCCCACCACCACAGGATTGGTGTTTTTGATGCCCTTGATGCGGAACTGGCCCCGCAAACGGCACTGCACCACCACCCCATCCTCTTGACGGGCTTGGTACCAACTGCCGGTGGATTTGGTGATGAGGGCTCTCATGGGATATATTTGCAATATGTTGGTGTTTGTTGCAGAGGCGAATGATCATTCGCCCCTACAAATACGGTTTTTCGTTTCTTTGTCGATTTCCAGATATTCTTCGACGCTTTGGGGTACGCAGAAATCGGCCTTGGCTAACGCATTTTCGATGAGCATAGGAATCTCCGCATAGCGGATTTTCTCTTGCAGGAACCATTGCACGGCCACTTCATTGGCGGCATTCATCACACATGGCATACAACCGCCCCGACGCGAAGCCTCGTATGCAATGTTCAGACATGGGAATGTCTCCATATCGGGTTTCTCAAATGTAAGTTGCGGATAATTAGCAAAATCAAATCTTGGGAAACTGTTCTCCAAACGCAACGGATAGGTGATGGCATATTGGATGGGCAGCTTCATGTCGGGCACGCCAAGCTGCGCCTTGATGGAGCCGTCTCGGAACTGCACCAGCGAGTGCACCACCGACTGCGGATGGACCACCACTTCAATGTTCTCCAGCGGCACATCGAAAAGCCACTTGGCCTCAATCACCTCCAGTCCCTTATTCATGAGCGTGGAGCTGTCTATGGTCACCTTGGGACCCATGTTCCAGTTAGGATGTTTGAGTGCCCGATCCAAGGTCACTGCCTGCAACTCTTCCTTTGACCAGCCACGGAACGGACCGCCGGAGGCCGTGATGATCAGTTTCTCAATGGGATTGAACTGTTCGCCGGCCAGCGATTGGAAGATAGCGGAATGTTCAGAATCAACGGGATAGATAGGCACTTGGCGTTCTTTGGCCTTGCGCGTCATCAGCTCGCCGGCCACCACCAAGGTTTCTTTGTTGGCCAGCGCAATGAGTTTTCCACAGTCAATGGCATGGTAAATGGGGCGCAATCCGGCCACACCCACAATGCAGGAGAGCACCATATCCACGCACTCCATCTCGCATACATCGCACAGCGACTGCTCGCCGCAAAACACTTTCACATCCTCATCAGCAAGCGCCTCTTTTACAATCTTATACGCCTCTTCCTGAACTACCACAACGATATTGGGCTTGTAGGTTCTGGCCTGTTGGATAAGCAATTCTGCACTGGAATTGGCGGCAATAACCTCCAACTGCAGCAAGTCGGGATACTGCGCAATCACTTGCAGCGACTGCACACCCATGGAACCGGTGGACCCCAAAAGCGCTATTCTGCGCTTATGCGCTTGTTCGTTCATTATTTATGGTTTTCAATCGTCTTGCAGATATCGGCAAACACATGCTCAATATCCTGCATACCATTCAGTTGGATGAGTTTGCCCTGGTTCTTGTAGTAGTCCACCAACGGCATGGTCTGGTCGAAGAAATTGGCCACGCGCGCCTTCACCGTTTCGGGAGTGTCGTCGGCGCGGTTCTCCAACTGCGCACGCTTAAGGATGCGCTTCTCCACTTCTTCCATCTCCACATACAGATAGAGTACCATGCTGATATTCAGATCTTTGAAGAGATTCTTATCATCCAGCATCTCAGCCTGCTTAATGGTACGGGGCACGCCGTCGAAGATAAAACCTTTGCTGTCAGCATGTTTCTGGATATGGTTGTTAAGCATTCCCAGTGTGATGTCATCGGGGCAAAGGTCGCCGCGATTGATGATTTCTTGGGCTTTCAAGCCCAGTGGAGTTTTGTGCGAGATTTCATAGCGGAACAAGTCTCCGGTGGAAACATGGTCAAAGCCGAATTTTTCGGCAATAAGTTTGGCTTGTGTGCCTTTCCCGCTGCCGGGAGCGCCAAAAAGAACAATATTCGTCTGCATATTATGTGTATTTAATCGATTTTCAATTGATAAATGTCGGGGAGATTGCGCCCGTAGCCATCATAGTCGAGGCCGCGGCCCACCACAAACTTGTTGGGGATGGTAAAGGCGCAATAATGGATGGGCAAATCCAGCATATAGGCCTCGGGTTTGTAGGTCATGGTGGCGATGCGCAGGTCCTTCAGTCCGGTCGGTTCCAGCATTTCCACCAAGTGCTTGTAGGTGCGTCCCGTGTCAATGATATCCTCCAGAATTATCACGCGCTTGCCGCGCAAGTCCTCCGTGAGTCCGATGAGGTTTTTCACCACATTGGTGGACTGCGTGCCACTATACGAAGAGAGTTTCACGCAGGAAATCCGGCATTGGATGGTCAGCTTCTTCAACAAATCCACCGCAAACACGATAGCGCCGTTGAGCGTGACCAGCAGGACAGGATCGTCGTTTTTGTATTCCTCATTGATTTGATCAGCCACTTTCTGGATAGCGGCATCAATATCGGCTTCATGGATGAATTTCACGAAAGTCTTGTCCAAAATTTTGACAGTATCATTCATACGCAAGAGAACTTAAGCACGGGCAGAAATAGCCACTCATTTTTTACAAGTTGCAAAAGTAGGAAAAAACAGCATACCCCGAACTAACCACATGGATATTTTTAATCCATTATTGGATTTTGATTTTCATCCCAATGAAAATTCTATTTTTGCGCATCAAAAAAAACGAACCCATGCAACAGAACAGGGATTGGATTCGTTAGAATAATAGTACCGTGATTATTGTTAACATTTATGGATATGAAAAAACTTTATCTAACATTACTGATTGCCAGTGCGTTTGGGTTCATGCTTTCCTTCGTACAGGAGGTCACCGCCCAAACAGGCTACAACTACCAGCCTTGGCGCGAAACGGACGTGTTGCCCAACGGCCAACCTCGGCCGCTGGATTTCATGACATTGGGCGACCAGAACCACACCTATGTGCGTTGCCGCTACGGCAATAGCGGACGAAACTGGGACCAGAACATGGGAACAACGGGCAGCGGGAATTATGCCAGCCACCTGCTTATCTCAAGCCAGTCGGACGACCCGTGCAGATGCTTTAATGCAGGCTCATCAACAAATCCCATCTGGAAACACGAGAAGGTGATTCCCCGTTCATGGGACGGAAATCCGGACCACTATCAGGACAAGGTGATTCGTATCGGATGCTACCAGCACTCCGGCGCTTGCATGCACAGCCAGGAGATCGAATACTGGTTTTATCCGCCGAAAGATTCCAGTACCCTGCTGGTCTATTTCACCTTCGCTCAGGAAAATGTATCCAGCCATGATCCCGACTGGAATCCGAAATTTTCCATAGAGGTGTTGGATGGTACCAACAGCAATACCTCTGCATTGGTTCCGGGCGGATATTACAATAGTTTCACCCGAAACAACGCGACAGGAGAATGTAATGTGGGAGGGCCGAATACGTCCTGGCCATACAACCGCTTCTTAGCCTCTCCGAGCGGAAACGGAGCCAGTCAGGACTTTTCATGTGGCCCCGACGACTATGGTTTGTACACCTATTACTGGGTGAACACGAGCAACACGAAAACCACCCCCACCACATTCCCGTATCGTGAATGTCCTGTGGCTCAAACGAGTGGTAATGCCCTGTATCCGGTCACTTGGTTTGAGTATAAACCCTTGGCTTTCGACCTTTCTGCATACGCGAATGCACAACCTGCCAAAGCGGTACGACTGCGTATTAGGGCGGCTGCTTGCGAGGGCGTGGCGCATTGGGCATACGGCATGTTCGCCGCCAAACTGATGCCCGGTTACATTTCCGTGGACGCTTGCGGCAATGATAACATCACCCTGTCGGTGCCATGGGGCTTTTTGGAGGAGACTTACGAATGGCATTATGGCACGGACAAACAGCATTCTAACGGTATTCTTGAGCCCAACACCACACCCGGTGTCAACGGTAACGCTTATGACCTCGTGCTTGATCCTACGGTTGCCCGAATCTGGCCCTACTACCGCTGCGAGATGAAATCCTACACGGGCGTGCCGTTCACCTATGAGGCCTATATCAAGAAGTACGACATCCAGCCCGACTTCTCTTACGCCCAAGTCATCGATGAGGACTACCCTTGCTCGTACCTGATCAAGCTCCAGAACACCGGAAAAGTGTGCGAGTTGACGCCAAAGGCCGCGGAGGCGGGTTACGACACCACCTTCCAGACGAGTGGTTATCACTTGCATTGGTATTACAAAAACAGCGCCGGCGTGTACCAGACCCTGCCCGCCAGCGAGAATGTGGACACTCCTTTTTTCAATGTGTCCAACACAGCCGACATTAACCTGCAGAACTTCAACTTTGAGCCGGGTGGCGACTCCATCATGATCAAGCTTGTGGTGCAGGACTCCCTGATGAAGTGCATCGACAGCATCGAACTCAACATCGGTCTTGACTCCAACTTTGTCAAGGTGGGTACCAAAGACACCACCGTGTTCGCCTGCCAGAACCAGCTGCCCTACTTCTACCAGCGCGACAAGTACGGCGACAAGTACCGCTGGGACACTCCGGGCGTACGCGAATGCCATGTGGGAGATGACTTCGGCGACGAATCCTGGAACTACTGCGACAGCGTGGTGACCGTGACCTTGCAGGTCATGCAGCCCAAACTGGAGATCCAGGATATCGGCGACTACTGCGACTCATTCCGTACGACGCTCATGGTGAAGCCGGCCGCCAACCAGGCGTTCGCGCCAGAAGACATCCATGTGCAGAACTGGAACGGCGACGAGACGGCCACGGGCACATACTACACCGCCATGACCGCTGGCGTTTACTCCGTACTGGCCAATATCGGTGAGTCCGGGTGCTCCGCATCCGCCACTTACAAGATCGCCGCCTGTATGCCCTTCATGAACCTGCCGAACTCCATCACGCCGTCCAACCACGACAACATCAACGACTACTTTGAGATTCCGCAGAAGAGTCTGGTGAAGTCCATCGAGTTCACGGTGTTCAACCGCAACGGCACGGTGGTGTTCCACACCACGGATGTGAACTTCAAGTGGCGCGGCGCGCGGTTCAGCGAGGACTATCCGGACCCCGACTTCACGAACCAGACCTATGTCTATACGCTGAAGATGGTGGACTACAACGGCAAACCCTATCCGGTAATCAAAGGTTCGATACTGGTACTGTAAAAATAAGAGGCCGACTAAAAAGTGATTTTGAGTCGGTCTCTTTTTTTTATGTTTTTTTTTCACTAAGGTGTAAAATAAACTCCTGTTTGTTTTTTGAGTTTCAACAGGCCATAGACAAGCATTTCCATTCT